>Ga0134127_10000142_pt1 | contig 87739 bp, 113 predicted proteins | sample KB31753_FD_96459 | JGI IMG/M metagenome (GOLD analysis project Ga0134127, IMG submission 96459) | Terrestrial soil microbial communities with excess Nitrogen fertilizer from Kellogg Biological Station, Michigan, USA - KB3-175-3 | ecosystem: Environmental > Terrestrial > Soil > Unclassified ... | reverse complement strand
CTTCCGGATAACTGCAAACGTAAACGGGGACATGTTTCTTTAGCTGATCTATAGCCCCCCCGCCTTCATGCTCCCTCGTAGCCTTATTTAACTTTCCATAAAGCCCTATGTCCCCCGCCAGATCATCATCATAAAGAAAATAGACAGGACGATTAAAAGAAGCGAGAGCATCTTTCTGATGAACAGAAAGAAAACTTCCTAAAGTAGCAACAGGGGTAATCCAGTCCAATGCTCCAATGGAAATCATCCGTGCATAAGCAAATAATCCTTCGACTACAAGAAGGGGGCGGGGCTTTGTTGCTTTGCCGGAATACTGCGCAGCGGATTCTATTGCTTTGTCTGATTCCGCTATAAGATTCTCCCCAAGCAAATGCCAGGTTTTTTTCAGCCCCGCATAATCCTTTACCTTGGCCATTCTCCTTTCGTCATCTGGTAAAATAGAGCGGCCGGAAAACCCAAATAACCTATGCTGGTAATCTCGGATAGGAAACATAACCCGCATCCCCTCCGGATCATAAAGCAAGCCCATTGTCTCCGCTGCTTCTTCCGTTACTTCCCGGCCTTCCAGGTATTCGCGGGCAGGAGGCTGTTCCCATGCGGGGGGATATACGCCTTCAAACTGAGATTCGTTCAAAGGCTCGGGGGGTTCCTCGGATTCATCCCATTTCCCAAACTCCCCAAAATCCACAGCTATCTCTTTCATCCTTGCCCTATGGGCAAGGTTTCCCATCGGTAGGCCGGAGAAATGCAGAACCTTTTGGATCAAAGAGGGTATATTACCCTTAGACTTGCAAGCATAACAGTTATACCCGCTGGGGCCTTTATTGTTTATATGAACAAAGAAAGAGGGTTCCCTGTCGTAATTTTTTGCGTGAAATCCTAGTGAAGCTAGAGGGCAGCGGCAAACTATCCACCCGCTGCTATTTGTAGCAATCATTTCAACCCCCAATTCAGTAAGTATCTCTCTAAGATTGGGTTCATTCATCGGAATCAATCTCCCTTATCTTCGACTCCGTTGCCATCAAAGCGCGGATATCCTCCTCAGTCTCCATATTAGGACATATCGTCTTTGCGCAATCTCTAGCTCCTTCCGGATTGACTATTGTATTTCTGCTCATCCATAACCAAGCCGCAAGAACCGTATCAGATGGTTGTAACTCGTCAATTATTTCCGCCATCGGTTTGAATCTAGGAATACTCATGTTAGTCAGTCATTTTTATGCTGTAGTTTCCAATTCCAATAATCAAGCCATCTCTCAGAACTTCCATCTTTTCGACACCGCATACGTTCCTCTAATATGCTCAAACGCAAAATATGATTGATGCACTGCGTATGTCTCCGGTGAAGGCGGGCGACCATCGGCCAATGCCTCCCTTCAAGAGATTCCTTACGCTCATAAAACCAATCCCTATTACGAGCAATCTGTATTCTCCTGCCCCATCCATTCGGAACATGTCCCCTTTTAAAGTAACGTTTCCGCCGCTCCCTGCATCTTGCCCTGCGCTGTGATTTACTGGCCATTTTGAAAAGATTTCAAAAGCTCCTCACTCATATCCCTGCCAAGTTCCAAAACCTTACCAGTAACCCTGTCCACGGCTATCAATTTTCCCTGAGCCCGGCGAAACTCGGCTTCGATATATAGCCTCATCCTCATTGGACTGGTTTCTTTCTGCGCACACTCCTTTATCATACCTGCATGGTGCATCAGAAATTCAACAGGGTCCGAGAATACCAATTCCTTATTGGCCGGATAATGAGGGCATTTATCGTTGGCCAGCCGCGGGTCCCTGTTTATATGCGTGCGGTAAATCCCCGCCCCCACACAAGGGGTTACTTTTTCAGGGTCCTGATCTTTGCCCTTATCGGGGTCCATGCGGGAGTGACATGGGAGCCAAAAGGCGGCGTGGGCCTGAGCTACCATTCCTGTCCACGTATCTCCTTCCAACGGAGTAAGCCCAGGTCCTTCCGGCCCCGCGATTGCCCCGGCCCGGCTATCTCTGCGCCAGGGGCAACTCTTACATGGTTTAAGACATGCGCTCATCGAAAAATCAGCCAAGCAATTAAGAAGACCAGGCCCCACATTACAGCCAAAGCTAAAAGGATATTCCGGCCCCTGCGCAACCGTTCCTTCCTCTTAGTAGCGGAAGTATGCGAGTTAATGTCATAAATGTCAAAGCTCATAAAGAAGGGATGTGGGGTGTGGTGTGTTAGGGGGTATTCATGGGTGTGTTTCTCTGCGTTTCGTGAAATCTTCCAGCCCCGCTATTGGAAAAGAAGGGGCGGAGCCTTGTTGAGACTCCGCCCCGTTTTGAAAAGTCTTCAAATCACTTTTTGGGATTGACGTAAACCGCTTCATCCCCCGGCACCACAGACCCGCACAAATCAACCATCGCCGTTCCGCAATGAGTTTCCACGGAAGTCTTAGTCGCGGACACAACCTTTAGGAATGCGGCGTCATCCTTCAACTCCTTACGGAGCTTTACCACATCAATCACCGTCGTGCTCCGGCCCGGCTTGATAACCGCCTGGAGAATGATGGCCCCGGAATCGGTATTGGCCCCAACGTCGAAGGATGTAACCCCGGCATCCCTCATGCCTTTGAAAAGACGGGCACGAGCAGCTTCCGCTTTCCGGGAGGCTTCGTTGGCCAATTTGTTGGCCAGATAAAATTCCCGTGCGTCATTGAGAACGTCCTCCGGGACGTTGAGTTTGGAGTCTGTATTGATGGCCCGGCGGGCTGGCTTGGTTGTAGCAGTGCTCATGGTATTTTGATTTTCTGTTTGTGTTTTTGTTGTGCCCAAATGGGCGATTAGGAATCATCTCCCCGAAGCTCTTGGCGAGTCTTGCGGCGGAAAGCGCGATTCAGCGCCGTCTTAGTCTTCTTGAGGGGTCCGAGGGCGCAGCAAGGGCAAGTCACGCCCCCCGGTCCGATGTGGCGGCAGAATTTGTAAATCTTTGAAGTGTTCATTTGAATTTGGATTACGGATCAAGAATACTCGAAAGGGATACTTTGTAAAGTGAAATTTTGAAATCTTTTCAAACCTTCCAATTTTCCGGCAGCCACTCCGGCCGAACTGCCTGAATATCAGGACGTTCCTCCAACTCCCCGAGGGATGGGCCACAGGATACATCCGCCAGAATCGGAAGCGGGGGGTCAAGGTCAAACCACTCCAGAAGGGGGAGGTTTTCCAAAATCCATTTCATCGCCCCCATCGCTTCGTCTGCATACTCCTCCCGCGCTTCGATTACCGTGGCGTCGTGAATGAATCCCAGCGGGTGCATAATCTCCCAGGGGCAGTGCTCTGCAAATATGCTCATTCCCATCAATCCAAGGTCCGAAGCAAAGCGCTGGATGGGGCTGTTGATTGCCATACGTTCCGCATCCCTCTGCACCTTTTCATCGTTAGAATTAATCGCGGGAAGGCGGCGCAAAGCCCCGTGCAATGCCCGCACAAATCCATGCTGTTTAGCAATGTTTTTCATCTTTGTGTGCCACCGGGGAAGATCGCTGTAAAGCTCAAAGAAATCATCCCATTCTTGTTTAGCCTGAGATTCTGATATATGAATACCGTAGTCAGTCCTTGCATATGTGCGATAGGATTTCCACCACATTCCGTAACAATTGGATACTAACCTACCCTGACATGTAAATCGCCTTCTGGGGCCAGCGTTAATTATATCGTAAACGCGCACCGCTCCCGCTTCTTCCTTGGTCGTGTATTCGCTAGATTTTCCTTCCGAGTAACTAGCCTGAGATTCTCCTTGGAATAATGACCATCGTTGTTCTCCCTGTCGAAGTCCAACCCCTTGAAATCTGTCTCCGGGAACTTCTTTAATGCCCACCATATGAAATCCTCTCTGCTCTCGAACAATACTTTTATCCCTCTCCCTTTGTAATTGTGAGACGATACGTGCGTATCCCGTCTGCAACGCTGAATCATAGAATCGTATCTTTGCCCGAGAGTTTCCGCTCTCCCGTCCTGTGGATATTTCCTGTGCCTCTGACAACGACAATTTTTTGTTTTTCCTGAATATAGATTGTTGCAAGACAACACCCATACGTTTCCACAAGCTTTGCATTTTCCATTTATTACCCAATAGCTTCCTTCCCTTTTCAAAGTTCTCAGTCTTAAAGTCAGCGTTCCAACGGACAGGGATGCCATCTGCCGTCGCCGTTCTTGCAAGGGGACATACTTCGGATGAAGCTTCCCGCAGGGAAAGCATCCTCCCTTCCTCTGCCCAGACTTTATGGTCTGGGGTAGCAGTAACTCCGTCCCAGGTAATGACCTTCTTATAACCTTTGAATATGACTCCTTCGTGTTTGATCCATTCTTGTCCATCCCATAATAAATGCCAATCCTTAACTTTTTCAATAGGTATTTCTCCTACTTGAGTAAGAACACTCTGCCCCTCAGCTATGCATAGACCAAAGTTCCTAGCCTTAGAGTGATAGCGATACATAAAGCGATCATCCTTAGATAAGGCATTGAACTGTGCCATAGTAATCTTTAATGCATTGGCAGCAGTTGTAGCATGAATATCCCCCCCATCCTTATAAACCTTGAGCATAGTTCTTTCTCTGGCCATCCATGCAACTAGTCTAAGCTCCGCCTGACTTAAATCCACTTCCAGCAATATCCACCCCGGCCTTGCTTTGAATATTTTCCTATATGATGATACCAAGATTTTAAGTCTAGGAGTCCTACCGCGCTTTGGTATGTTCTGTCCGTTAGGATCTTTACTAGCGGATCTTCCAGTGACAGTTCTGTCCAGATAGAATCCAGGGTGAATCTTTGAATCCGGGGCCAAATGCTGCCAGAATCCAGAAGGGGGGCGGTAATCTCTCCATAGCGGTCTTCCATGAAGATCAAGAACGAAAGCCACGTTTTCCTTTACATCGAAAGCCATGTGCTCCGCTTCCGGTTCTCCCCCCGGAGCTTCCTGATAGGTTACATTCAATTCCTTAGCCGTTATAATATCCTGCGCAGCTTTCTGAAACTTTCCATTCTTCAATAACTTAACCGGGCGATATTCATATCCTTCCGGCAATCCTACATAAGTAGATTGCAGCTTACGGAGACGGATCAAATCCGTTAAGTCTCCTACAAATGGGTCTTCATCAAAATAGATAAGATGGTGTTTGGCAGAAGTGGAAGGGACCCGTTCCGATGGATCAAGGGCCGCGGTCGTGTCTGTGAATACAACCGGAACGTGCCCCCGACCCCCTTCCCGCTTTGGGGAGAATAAAACATCAATAATGAAATCCGCCCGCGTAAAACTCAAAGCATCCTCCGGATCAAGTTTATTTTCGGTCAATTCCAATTGCCTCCTTTTTACTTTGGCTGACACAGGAGCATATAGAACCGTTCCATCCTCATTCAACCTTCCGGTATTCAATAGAGCATTGTTGATTTCCTCTATCTGTTCTCCAATTACATTCCCAAGCGTCAGCAAATCAGGTTGATCGGTATATAATCCCTCCCGCTCTATTCTAAAGAATTGTCGAAGGGCCGGCATCTGAATCCTTGTATAGCAGCGATAATTCTGCGGGTCCTCTTTTGCCAGCTTTACAAGTATCAAAGTCAACCTCCGCGCTACGTCCGTATCGCCGGCTGCGTATGGGAGCATCTTGTCATGAGGAACTTTATCCATCATGGACTTGTCAATTTCCCTATCAAAATTATCACTATATCCGGCCATGCTGGGTATCCATCGCCTAACGCATTCGGACAAAGCTTTCTGCTGCATGTTATCGTCACAGACGAAAGCCAATTGAACAGTATCATGCTGCCAACAAGCAACTTCAATATCCAGGTTTTTCAATGCATGAAGATCAAACTTGAGGTTCGCGCCGCATACCTTTACTCTTTTATCTGCCAATAATCTGCGCACTTGTTTTAGCATTCGTTCCCGGTCCCTCCTGCCTATCTTTGGCATACCGATAGTAGAAACCCCCCGCAACGAATCATCGTTGAAATAATTGATATCTATCGGCAGAATGATTCCCTGTCCGTGAGCCCAGGAAAGTTGTATAGTCAAAACCCGGAAGGAAGGATCATACCACTTCAATCCCTTTGTTTCAACATCCAAAGCTATAGCTTCGGGAGGATTATCTAAATCAATCTCTTCCTCTAAATCAAGGCACCATTTATACTCCCCCCGCAATCTGCTGTTGCTGTAGCCCCGGAGACTCCATCCCGCTTCCTTAAATGCTCCCGCCAGCCGGAAATCCGTCTCAAAGGTTTCTGCAACCTCGGGACGGCGCAGAACATTCCCCGGCGATAACATAGGAAGGACGGGGATGTTGAATCCTTCTTCATTATGAATCTGCCCCCGCTTTTTTGTTATCTGGATTGTCTTGCCCATTACCTGCCTCCCCGCGTGCTTCCCGCAATACATCAACAGGGCCGGACCTTTAGAAAGGAGCCCATTCAGCGTAGCCATAAATAGCGGCCGGTGGCCATCCAGGAATGCATTAGTCCGTGCTTCCGAAGTTGCATCGTGCTCTGACATCGGCGGGGCCGGAATAACGAATGCAAAGTCATCCTTCACGAATCCACTCCGCTCCGCTTCCTCCCGGAACTTATCCATGCAGGCCACTGACATTGCATGGCCCGCGGCATAAGCCTTGACCGTTGGAATATCGCAGACAACTACAACCTTTGGATTCCTAAGATTACCCGTTGAATATATAACGCTCATTAGTCTGCTTTTTCAGTCCGCTTTTTTTGGTTTGCAAGCACCCGTTTAAGGTCCCTTGCAAACGCAGGACACTTACTTGCCAAAAATGCATAAACAGGGTCACTGATGAATGGTTCTTTCTTAAGTTTGGTCTTCATATAATGGAATTATACACAAAATAGATACTCTGTAAAGTAAAATCTTGCCCGCATCCTCAGTTTTGAAAAGTTTTCAAACGATTGCAAGCTATATCGAATATAGCCTGATCTTTTTCTATCCCAATAAACCCTCTGTCTTCAAGAAGAGCGGCTTCTCCGAATGAACCTGATCCCATAGCAACATCCAAAACAACATCCCCACTATTACTGTAAGTCCTAATCAGATAGCGAGCCAAATCAACTGGTTTCTGTGTCGGATGAAGTCGTATAGGTCTGGAAGGGACAGAATTGAAATATAACACCGAGTGTGGATTTATCTTTGCATTCCACTGCTTGCTCTTATGTCCGCCAGCTACACCATAAATCTGCGATGCCTTATTTTTATGCCCGCCATACCCCCGAAATGCTCCTATAGCCGTAGAAGCAGCCCCCGCAATAAGCTGAGGATTGAATGTTATCTTCTCTCTTCTATGTGCAAAGACAAGAATGCTTTCATGCCTTCTCATTGGACTTCTGCCAGCATTGAGATGCCCGGTGGCCCTATCCTTTACCCATACACAATCATATCGAAACATTTTAAGATTGCTACACACTAATATAGAAGTAAAGGGCTGCGCCGAAGTCAATACGACCGCCCCCGCAGGCTTTAGTATGCGCAAAATACCCTTCCATAGTGGAATCAATGGAATTATAGAATCCCATTTACACTGTGTAGTCCCGTAAGGAAGATCGCTCAATACAAGATCAACCGATCTCGGAGCCAAATGATTCATCTGCTGCAAACAATCTCCACAAAAAAGTTTCATATTTTTATTGCTGCCAAGCAGTTCCGGCTTCCTCTGCTTCCGTTTCTTCATCAGGTTCCATAGCCTCCCAGGGAAGCTCTTCAAAGTTTACGGGCTGGAATTCATACCTATAAAGAAAGCGACATAGATCGCCCTCCCGATTTTTCATCATGGTCATGATCCTTCTGTTATCCGCATGGGGAGCAGGGGGTTTCTGAATTCCCAACACAATAGAAGCATCCTGCGGAATGGAATCCGTCCCTGCAATATCGGATAGATCAGGCTCCCCACGCATACTGCGGTTTTTTTGATTCCTGTTAAACTGAACCGTAATGAAGATAGGAATATTGAATCGGATAGCCAACGCCTTCAACTCTCCAATAACTTCGGCAAGGGATTCCCACCTGCTGACATATCCCTTTTTCTTTCCCTCGGAACTCATCAGGTAAGCAGCATCCACATAAAGGGCTTCCGGACCATACTGCAACACCAGTGCCTCCAATTGCGATACCTTGCGGGTATCCTGTCCGCTCTCCAAATACATTCTCCCTGTAGCTCCTTTTATCTGCGCAACGCCTTCATGCAGCATTTGCCGGCCCCAGGGAGAAAGCTGTCCAGAACGTATCAGCTTTGGGTTCAATCTTGTATGTCTTCCCAACCATCTTATACTCATCTGCCTTTTACCCATTTCCATCGAAAGAAATAGAAGGCGGTGAGAGTTGAGCCACGCTGCATATGCCATCTCCTGTAGCGCATATGACTTTCCGAGCCCAGGCCGGCCGGCTATTACTATCAAGTCCCCCCCAGAAGCTCCCAGCGTAGCCGCATCCAGCGTAGGCCAACCCATCGTTATTCCCCGCAAACCGAAGTGGGTTCTGGCTATCTCAAAGTCATCAAGCACTCCATCCATTTCATCCCCGATCAAAACCACAGAGTGAGAATGCGCCGCGGAACCAATCTCCGATAACGTCCCCCGCAAAAGATCAACCATTGCCTCCGTATCCTGAGAAGCCAGGGCCGTTGTAAGAGTTGTTAACTTTCCAGCTACCGTATTGTATATAAACCGCTGCCGCAGTCTGGTCAGGAAATAGGATACAGGCTGCGAGGAGGTAAGCGCGGGTAAATGAAACCCGGCCCCCGATAGCACAGAAGAATCGGGCAATGCGTGATGTGCAAGATAATGCATTTCCACGAATTGATACAAAGCCAATTCCTCTTCCAGAAACAATCCCACCCCGGACTGCCTAAGCAGCGTGGGAGTAGAATCCCTTATGACCGCTTGAATAAATTGACGGCCAAGGCTCATACAGATTTTGTAACTTTATCATATGATGAATCGGAGGGAACTAAGACTACTATAAACGATCCCCCCCTTTGTCTTGCATCCCGTATTCCTTTGGCAGCCGAATCTCTACTATCAAATTCTTCATATTTACGTATATGATTTCCATTCTCCGAAAATGTAACCCCTACATGAATTCTTGGCTTTCTAAGTAAAAGTAAAGTATTCATACAATAATCAAAGTTGTAGCTTTCTGGACTTCCCGCATAAAGGAAGCTCCCCACCAGTTTAACGAATCTGCTTTAGGTGCAACCTCACAATGAAACATAACGAGTTTATCACTGTCCATTTGTTTTCTAAGAAACCACTGCACCCGCAAAATGGACTCCTCCGGACCGGGAAGGCGGGGGCCGCCCTTTTCCGTTAATCCAATAACGATTACAACGGGGGCCTGCTGCCACTCTTCAATATCTTCGTTTCCTTCCAGGACCAAAGAAAAGACTTCCGGAACAGTGAATATGCGAACCCCAACGTCATTTAATACCAAAGCCCTGGCAAATAGATACATGGCTTCCAGCCCACGCTCTCCAGAGAAACACCAGCGAATAAAATCCCCATCCCATTGAGCATCTGATTTCTCCCATGCGATTGCAGCAATAGATTTTACACTGCCTTGAAGAAGCTTAAACGGCTTCTCCGGCAGGCTTGCCAGAGAACAATCCCGACGATGATATTTGGATGGAATACCCGCGGCACCCAAAGCACATTTAATTCGTTCATCCTTATTCATATTTAGTAGATTTCCTCCCCGTTAGCACAATTTGTGTTTGTGTTTGTTCCCGCAAGCGAAGATTCTACATGAATAGAATTCCGAAGCTTGCGCACAAAATGAATATTAGTCTCTGGATCATTGCCGCTCGTTAAAATCGAATCCGTGAGGGCATTGCACGCACAATCAATTACGCGCCGTAGTCTCAATATCTCAGAACGCAGCCGAACCAGTTTTCGGGTATGTGTATTCATGTTACTGTTTTGAAAACTTTTCAAACTGCTCCATCACGTTCTTTCTCTAATCCTTCTATTCTCCATAGCAGCCAATGAACCAAATCAACCAGAGCATACTTACTGCGCTTTGCTCCAACCATCCTAAGCGCTTCCTCGTAAACCTTGTGAACCTTTTCATCTTCCACATTTACAGGATGCACTGCCTCAATCTCCTTATCCTCCTTTATGGGTTCATCTTCACTTGTCCATTCTTTTGCCTTAGCTAATTCGGCCCGCAAACTGATAATTTCCCTTTCCAATTTTCTAGCAAATTCAGCCTTTACAAATTTTCCGTCTTTACCGCCTTTGGTATACATAGAGTCCCACGAAGCATTGTATCCATAATCGAAAGACTCTGCATCTGTTCTGGGAGTATCGCCATTAGAAATATTGCTCATTTGTCATCCCTCCATTTTTGAATTTCTCCAAACCCTTGGAAGGGGGCCAGAGCCGCTGCGGCTTCGTGTTTTTTGATGCGCTCAGCAACGTCTCTGCTGGCTTCTGCCCGCTGCCGGGCCTTTTCCCTTTCCGCCCCGGTCAAGTCAATTTGGGTGCGTTCTCGTTGCAACAATAACCGTTCCTTCTTCATTTGCTCTTTCTGCCCATCGCCAAACTTTTGATCCGCGGCCCGCTCCGCGGTTTCCTGCGTCGATCCCTTTGCTCGCAACACCGCGATATACTTTTCTTTCGGAGTCATACCGGCCCTGGCTTCTATTGCCTTTCTGCTCTGCCAGGCCCGAATAAAATACTCACTCATTCCGACGAAGAACCGAACCTGCGGAGAAGGCGGGGCATCCTTGGCCCAATGGAATGCATTGTCCATCAGCAATCCCCAGTTTGCAATGCACCAAGTCAGGAATTCATAGAAAGCGGAGAAAGGCTGTTCTCTCTCTTTTTCCCCAATCCGGCAAAACCGCTGAGCAAACTTGCGGAGAATTGTGGAATCGACTAAAGTTATAGGCATCGTATCTTTCGGAAAGGATTCTGCACAAATGGAATCAAACAATCTCCCCAGCTTCTGAGAAGGGGGTATCTTGGTTTCCGCCGCAATCCTTTCTTTCCGGAAGGCGGAGCGAGTTTCTGCTTGCTGGATATTCCTTTCCAACTCCGACTCCCCTTCCCCCGAGAATCGCTGCGGCGCAGCCGCTGCGGTCCTTTCATTTTCCTCTTTTACTTCTTCTCCTTTAAGGGGGTAAATTTCTTTCCCCCCCTCTGAAAATTTCTTTCCCCCCCTGGGGTAAATTTCTTTCCCCCCTTTTTTATGAAGATTATTGTCCTTCATGGGGACAGCCATGCCCCGGCGGGGGATATTAGTTGGGTTTTTGGGTTGGCGCAGCATGTCATTATTGTTCGTTTGAAAACTTTTCAAATCAACAGGAACCGGGTTCCATTCCCGGTTGATTCCGTAGCAGGAACCTTCCCGAATAATGGCCCCCGCGTTCTCCAGAGCATTGAGCCAGGCTTTGACTGTTGGCCGGGTCAGCCCCGTTCCGGGATGAATCGTATTCCCGTGCCGATCCCTAAGTCCTCGCTCGAAATGAGATAGGCTAATAACCTCCATCGCCTTACCCCATTCCATCGTTCGATCAAAGATCATCCTTACCAGCGCTCTGGCCGCGGGTCGCATATATGCTCCCCATTCACGTTCAATTTTTCGGGACCAATCCCTTACGTATAGAATGGACCGAAGCGGGGACTCCCCTTCCCCGCAGGCTACCGATATTTCATTCAGTTTTTGAGTCTGCATAACATCGAAACGAAAAACCCAGTCGGATCATCCCGCCGCTGAAAGCTTGCCCCGTATGCGAGAGGGCTGTCCCGAAGGACCGGAGGAATAACCCGACTGGGGTTTTGATTGATGTTCGCATAGATAAATAGCTTAGTTGATTCGTAGGGCTTTCAGTTCTACGAATCTATTGCAATAATACCCAAAATTGATATTTTGCAATATTTATTTTCATTTATTTTTGATTTGAAAACTTTTCAAATTCTATATAATGAATCATGACCATTGAACGCGTTCTCTGCATCCTCCTGTTGGCGGTTATCGTTATATGGGTGATAAACCGTCTTCTGTAGCAGCCATGAGCTTACAGGCCGGTGATCCTACCTGGCTGGGAATAGCCATCCTGTGCGTATTGATTTGGGGATTCCGCCATTGCCGTTAATAATATGGCTAAGGATGGACAAGCCACCTACTATGATGCCTGGGGAATAGATACCCTGGACGTAATCAAAGCCAAGCTGACACCCGAACAGTATGCAGGATTCCTGCTGGGAAATTCTCTCAAATATGGACTGCGATTGAACCATAAAGGGGCCGGGCCGCGGGATGCTGAAAAGCTTGCGTTCTACGCTGCCCGCCTTGCGGAGCATCTTTCTGTGCACCTTTCTACCCCCGAAGCGCCTAGAGAGCCTACAACGCTGTTAGCTGATGTTAGAGGGCACATTCTACAGGGTTGCCCTATGGCCGATAAACTGATTGCTTAATAGTATTCCCTCCCCTCCCGCAATACCGGGCAATTCCGCGTTTTTTCCTCTGATAATGAACTGCCTTGTGTGTAATTCCCAGAAATCTTGCAATCGCATGATCTGTATTCAACCAATTAATTGTTTCCCATTCTTCAACACGCGATAAAATACCCTGCTCCTTCAAAGGATGATATTTCCTGTGTCTCAAATTAGACATAAAATTATTGAAGCAATCGGGCTGGATTCTCCTCCGCGGAGAAGGGGAGGAGTTTGTTACTCTTGAAAGCAGATACTGCCCGTTCGTCTTTCAATTCCTCTGCGGCTTCCGCGGGGGTCTTGAGCCATCCCCGCAGACGGCCGTATTCCACATTCAACGATAGTGCAAACTCCTGAGACAATCGAAAATGCATGTTTCTGTTTTTGAAAGCCCGCACTTCAAACAGAACCTTTGTAACTCCATCCTTGGAATAATTGAACACATAAGGCTTCCCGCCCTTCCAAGCCGGGGCTCTGGACATTAGGTAGGGTGATCTTCGCACAGCGTATCCGAGGTTGTTTGCAATCGTAACCAGGTCCTGTATGAAATCGAAAGCGGTCTGAGAAAGCCCATGTGTATTATGACAGGAGTATCGCTCGTATTCCTGCGCCATCCCTCCGCAGGTATGCATCACGATTCGATAATCCAAAGCAAAATGGGAAGCCGTTGATTCGCTGCGAAGATAACGCCACCCCTGCTTCTCAAATACCTTGTCGTTCGATTTGTAAAGATAGACGTTCGCTTTGTCGATCATCAACTCATAGGTATCCAATAACTGAGCATCAAAATACTCATTGGCGTTCTTAATTACCCATATCAAAACTCCGTGGATATTGGAAACTGTGAAATCAACCTGGATGTGTGCATTCAATCGTTTCAAGATTTGATCCCTGCTCTTAACGGTCAAACGATCTGTGATTGGTTCAAGCCGGGAAAACAACTCCTGCCAATAATCATTGCGCAAGCCATCCAGCCTCAGCTTCAAACCATCACGAACCATTGGAAGACTGACATTCAATTCCTTCAACAGAACGGGGTCCAACTCTCCTATCTTTTCGTATTGCTGGCGTATATGTTCAAGTTCATCCATATAGATAGCTACCAACATTGCTGGGTAATTTTCTCCTGGAACCAGTTTATCAAAGGCCCCCTTCCGTTCTATGGGCTCAATTACTCCGCTTTTGAACTTATCACAGAGCGGGGCAAACTGCTCTTCAAAGAACCGTTCAAAAGCGTCCTGCTTGCTTTCGTTTCCCGTTATCTTTACGATATTGACCTTGGCCCTTGCGCTGCGATCCTCCGATGACAGGAAATCAAAGGAACCAATAGTCTTCGCCTTTGCATTCCGGAATCGCAAAGCATCCTGAATAGGCACAGAATCTTTCCAGCGCTCGGGGATTACCAGGTAAACAACGATTGCATTGTTTTCCCGAATGATCTTTACCGCCCATGCTTCATATTCTGAGTAAGGCGGATTGCAGAAAATCAAATCAACATTCTTGGAGTAAAAAGTCTGCTCATGAAAATCCATTCCGATAATGCAAACATCAGAAGGGAGCAGACCACAAAGAATGGTGCTCTTTTCGATAGCATAAAGGGAACCGAATCCAGCGGCTTTGAAGGCGGATAGAACCTTTCCATTCCCAGCCCCGATATCCAACACGCTGTCCAGGGTTGTGCTGTATTGTCGGCTTCTCCACCGCGGGTATTCCGCCAGCTTTATATCCCGCAGAACGACTTCGATTATTTCGTTGGTAGTGGGATACCATTCGTAATCCTGATCTTCGGACTTCAAGCGATTTACAATAGAGGAGACAGACATATTTTTGAAAAGATTTCAAAGTTTTTCAAGCTTCCCCGACCAAATATTCCATTCCGTGAAGGCGGGCTGCCTGAATGAATGCAACCTCCGCCGCAACGGCAGCATCGTAATCTTCAAATCCAAACACCCCATTTCGGGGGTCCGGAGCCCCATAATTAGCCGGGGACATTCCAACGTCCAGAGCTTCCACCGAACGCATGTAAGTGCCGACCAGAGTGCCCAGGAGAAACTTTATTTGCCAGCACTGACGCTCCTCGCTCCACTCAACGTCTGATATGCGGACCGTTCGGGCGGGACCAAACTTTTGGAGATTAACCCCGCCCTTCTTGAATTGCAGTCCAGAAAGGGAGCCGTCCGGATGGACAGTGATGAGTTGTGTTTTCATGGGAAGGGGCGGGGCTAGATTTGGACTGCTGCGGCTTTAACACAGTCGACAAGCTTAAAATAATCAGCGCGGCAATCACGCCTTTCTTCCTCAAGTAAAGCTGCGGCCCGCTGATACAAAATCTTTTCGTTCAGAGTTTGGGCTTCTTTAGCCCGGTCTGATACACGACACCGCTTCCGGTAAAGCTGGCCAATTGCGGCTTCAACCGCAGTATCAGGACTCATCCCCTTGGCGTGAAAAACAATAGCTGCTGCGAGAAGTTCAGGGTGTTTGGTATTCATGGAAGAAGGGAATCAATCTGCACAGTCTGGGCGGGTTCGCAGGACCAATATTGCATTTTCAATCAATGCTCGCCTATCTTTGTCGCCTGAATTGCTCGTAAACCATCCTCGGCGGTAAACCAAAGTTACTTCTCGGCGGGTTGTCCGGAGAACCTGCTGCATCCATTCGGAGCAAATTTGTTCATTGGAAAGATCAGAAAGTGTGTTCATGGATCAAGCGTGGGTAGAAACTTTGACCAATCCCATCATCAGCAATTCTTCCAGCCCGTAAACTTTGGGAGCCTTGCAAAACTCGCAAGTATATTTGCGGGCATCAGGCTCAACCCCTTCCACAGTCTTGCCGCAAGCCAAGCAGAAGCCTTTCGATTCATCGGAACGGCGGGTGAAAGCAGCCTCGCTCATGGGAGCGGGGCGAAATTGATTAAGGCCAGTGCGGGTTCTGTAAGCGATCTTTTTCATTTGCTTTGGAATTGAGGTTTGGATTACGAGAATAGAATACTCGAAAGGCTTCTTTTGTAAAGTGAAATTTGAAAAGTTTTCAAACTTTTTTCGATTTCCCGGTTCAAATCGTCGATTCCTGGACGCAAAAAACCCGGAAACCGCCTTTCAGCAGTCTCCGGGTTTCAAGGTTTTTCAGCAGTGAATCAGTATCGGGTTCCTCTGACAATCAAAGTCCTAACATCATCTCCTGTGACTGTAGCACCTGTAATAACAAGACGGGCGTAACTTCCTCCAGGAATAACGGGCGGACTGCCCCCCACACGATACCAAACCTCAAAATCTTTAGAGCCGTCCGGGGCCGTGGTGGGATCGAACGTGCCCACTGCGGGGTCAGAAGCTCCCGCGGCTTCTACAGTCCCCGCACTGACCAGCTTAACCACTTCCGCGTTTCGGCCCGGCAAGGCAAGGGAGGTATCCATACCCAAGTCCATCGTGTCCACGGTCACCTGGCCCAACACCCCGAAGTTGTGAGCCACGGAAGAAAGTGAAGCAAAAGCGTTAACCGTATCGTAAGCCACAGTGCCGGCAACCACGGTAATGATCTCAGTAATAACTTCTCCAAGCTGATTCGTTCCCACAAGAGTAACCGTGCCGGCCAGATTGGCCCCAGCGTTATCCACCAGGACCAATCGCAGCTTTCGAGGAACCGCAATAATGGCCGCCGTAATAGTAGCAGTGCCGGGAGTGTTCAGTGTAGCTACCTGGGTAATCAATCCAGATGTAGTAGCGGCAGCGATGTTTTGCAGGTAAGCATAACCATTTCCACCACGGCCAGAAAAAAGAGAATCGCTTAGGGTAGCCGCTGTAGCGTAAACCGGAACCGTGCCACGCAGAATTGTAGCGGTAGAGCCATCATAGCTGGAGAGTCCAATACGCCCCCTCGTAGTAATCGCGGACGGGGAAGTAACCACAACGGATTCAACAGCATCAATCCGATAATTGTAGTTCTTGGGGAGAAGAATGTCGATTGTCTGCGTAGTTTCAATGTCAACGTTTTTAACCGTTACAGAGAAATCACCAGTGTCGGCGGACATTGATACCTTTTGATCCTGCGCTCTGGCTAGAGGTAGGAACCAAAACAACAAAGCGAGGATGGATAGTTTTTTCAGATTCATAGTGACTGAAAAAATACCCTTCGTCTTCCTCAGGTCAAGCCGCAGTTTGAAATCTTTTCAAAGCACTAACCTGCTTTCTTGAATGGGCTGGAAGCTTTTCTTGGTGGGGGAGGCTCAATATTTGACGGCTTAACACGTCCCCCTGTAGATTGCTTTAGAAAAGGATATTCAACTTGCAACAACTGAGGCTGCAAAGGTTTGTTGAAAGTATAAACCCGGTGCCATATCTTCCCGGTGAACAGAAGCTTGATCCTTTCCCACCAAGTCAGCTTCCAACAAAAAATAGTTTCCCCCTGCGGATCGTTGGGTTTCTGCCAGGAAGGGAGGGGCTGATATTCGGGCTGATTTTCAGCAAAAATTACGTAAGCCTCCGGAAACTTGATTGGTTTCATATTCGTTTGTTTCAGAGATTAAGCAACAATGCGCGCCAGACATTCATGTTCCCGAACTACCAAGTAATCCACTCCCCCGAGAATGAAATGGGTGCCGCTGCGGGGGGCTAAATATACTAACTCCCCTTCCTGAATCTCTTCAACCTCCGATCCTGTTGCCAAAACTTTCCCCCACTCTGCGGTTACTTGCGCCATTTCAGGAAAATGAATACCCCCGGCAGAAACAGATTCGCGGGGAAGCATTTCGATTAGAAGGCGGTTGGATAGCGGGATAATTTGTGCTGTATTCATTGTGTGTATGTTAACTGGAAAGTGTGCTGGTTTTCTCTGAACTCCAGCAAAGTCACGCCTACTGCCCAAATCCCATTACCTGCCCGCGTTTGGCTCCATCGTTTGTCATAAGCCTATCGAATCTTGTAAGGACTTACCAATCGCCTTTCCGGCGGATCATGGGCCGCCGGTCCTCGGATACAAAGCTTGTTCATTTTCGGGAGTATGACCGTGAGTATATTTTAATCTGGAGCCTTTGGTTTAGGCAGGACTCCGTTGTACCCTGTTCCAAGGTAATCGCGACTTGGTTCTCTAGGAATTACTTCATGGTAGAAATGGAATGAAGCCATTGAAGGCAATCTTACCATAAGACAAAATACTTCTTTTGCAAGCCAAAGTTTGAAAAGTTTTCAAAGATGAAAAATAGGGCGCACCCCGCGGCGTTCGCCGCCGGCTCGGGGTCTTAGCCCGTTTCCTTCCTCAAGAAGAAAACCAAGAATAGGAAGGGCGGGCAGGGTGCGCAAATAATGTTTGGTGGCCGGTCAGGGAGTCGAACCCCAAACCATCCATGAGTTGTCCGAAGACGTTGCAATCGCCCCGGCTTTCTAACCGGCCATTAAAAAATAAGGGGCGGGACTTCGCGCAAACAGGCTACGAAGCCCCGCCTTTGTGGTGTCCACCTGAGTAACCAAACCGCGGTGGACTGTTCCTCGTTACCAACAAATTAGCGGGGGTGTCCTATCTGATTAGACGACGGAGGATTTCTCCTCCGGCCGGATTTGCACCATGCATTTCCCCCTGGTTTTCCCCTGGGCCTATTTCGTCCCAGGGCATTGGCTCGCAGTCTGCGCGTCCCGCGTAACGGAACCAACTATCGGGAAGCGGTTATGGACCGCATTGCCTGAATCCCGGCAGACTGCGAAATTGGTTACAGGGGCGAGAATTGAACTCGCTACTTAAAGGTTATGGGCCTTTTGTGCATCCGTTACACTTCCCTGTAATGAGAGACTAGCGGGGACTCGAACCCCTTTACTCCTATATCACTATCGGCGGGGATACCCATCCCCCGTGCCCGCCTCATATCAAAAAATTGCGCTATGCAGCTTGTAGCCAAGCTGGTCTGTTTCACGGTGTAAAACCCATAGCAATTGGCGGTCAGGGCTGGACTTAAACCAGCAATCTCCGGGACTAAGCCGCGGTGTGTTAATTACACTACCCAACCAATTGTCCCCCCCCCCGTTCTGCATTTCCTAAGCCGAGTTGACCGTTGTCAGGCATACCTTAACAGGTTTCGATGCTGCCGAGATATCCTCAAGGATTACCCTGCGCAAGGACAGAACGGGAAGGCGAATTCTGGTGTGCTGTTACGCTAAAGACCTTGAGTGCCGCAGCCGTCGGACACTCGCAACTTGACAAGGCGCTTCTTAGTGGGTTGTTTACTACAACGTGATCTTTTCAGACACGCTACCGATCTAAAGCTAATAAATAGCCAATGTGCGCTCGACTCGGTGTTTTACATAGTTACCCCAACGGGTCACTCCTTAGATGATGGCTGCTTCTAGGCCAACATTCCAGAAATTGGAGCCAGCCAGGGATTTGCACCCTGCCTGCTGTCCAGCCTCGGCTGAATACAGCAGTGACTGTTCACTGGCATTGATTTTGAAAACTTTTCAAACTGAGAAAGAACATTACCTGCGGCTTTGCTCGCAGGCTTCCGGATTTATTTGAATCTGCGGCCCGGACCGCATTTTGTCAAGAGGATCAGTAATATCAGATGGTTTGCACCATTGATTCCTGCTCCTCTGCGTAAAGCTCCGGCTTGTCTTCCGTGACTTGGTTGGCCCCCTCGACTACACGGCGCAGGAAGGCGGCAGATTCCTTGCAGGAATGCCCGGTGAAGTTTTGGCCTTCCCAGGTCATGCGCCCGCACTGGTCGATGGTAACTTTGAATTGTCCGTCCATAATAATTTTGTTTCGGTTAAATTGAAATGCGGGGACTCAGACGAAAACCATTTGCAGCCGCCCTTCCTTGTCAACCTCGCAGGATTGGAGGCTTACGCCTTCCTGCGCTGCGCTTTCGATAACTGCGGCCTTGGTGTATTCCTGGAGCAGCCTCCCGATGCTGTGCAAGGTCTGCTCTGTATCTTCCTTCATGCCGCTCCAGTGCTCCACTGGACCGTTGAATTTGGCCCCGAGAATACTGCTGACGGATTTACTCCAATCATCAAACTGAGCAACCAGGTCACCGGTTTTGGCATCAGTAAGAAATCCAACATCGTAACGAGAACCGGGAAGGCGCAAAACGAAATCGCATTCGTCTGCATTTTTGTGGAACCGATAGGCGTTCGGGGCCTTGGCTTGGATATGATCCCGAATCTGATTCTGGTAAAACATCCGGGGGACTGCATTTTGCAGAAGTTCGCAATTCACCCCGCTGGCGCGGAGGGCATCAACCGCAGCCCGCAAAGCGGATCGGGATTTGATGGGGACTGAACGGACCGTAGTTGTGTGCGACACTGGCTTATTTTAGGTTAAAGGTTGATCTTCTTGGTTGCGGGGAAAGAATACTCGAAAGGAATATTTTGTAAAGGGAAAACTTTGAAAACTTTTCAATTCTCAAAGTTTCCCCCGGTTACAAACGTTAATGCTGTTCCAGATTAAGAGAACGACGAGGGCGGGCAATCGTCATAGCACGATCCCCTACTTTCTTTACGATAGTTTCCGCTACGGCTGCGGGCCGGCGCTCTTTTTCGATTTCTTCAACCTCAAACAAGGCTTCCACCGGAATAGAGAGAAAATGATCCCGCACCCCTTCGGGCACATTGATACCTATTTCTTCGGCTTGCGCCAAAGTCAAAACATCAAACCGCCCGCGGATAAACCAGTGCTCAAAGGTAGAATCTTTGATGGTCCCCGGAACCTTGACCAGGAGCTTGTTAAGCGGGGCATCAGCCCGCACTCGAATGAACTGGCAAGCGGTCCGTGCCCGCTGATTCCAACGTTCGCCCAGCGCGGAGGATTGCGCGAACACCTTGAACACCTCCCCTTCCTTTAGCACCAGAGTGGTTTGAAAAACCTCCTTGCCAATATCCGTGCGAATATTTTTCCTGGCAGGAAGCTTGATAACGCTACCCTTGATGCCCAGAGAAGGGCATTCAGACATCGCGGTAGATGCGTAAGTTTCCTTTTCCCCCGCCCGCACAGAAAGTGCGTGGGGAGAATGGAACAGGTAAGCCTTCCCGCTCCCTTCCGAAGCATTGATAGCTCCAAGAACGGTTTCAATGGGGACCGTAGGTGAGTCAGATTTCATAGTATAAATTTCCTTTCCTTCAATTAGTTGTTGTTGGATTTGTCCATGTTCATTCCGCGGCGGGAGGGCTTGCCGGGAAGGGGGATGCCCGCGTTCCGCAGCGCTGCGGGTTCCTCCTGCGGGGTGGATGTCATTCGGGCATTATCCTGTGCCCATTCCATCATGCGCTCGAAATCAGCCTTGAACGCTTCACTCAGCGGCTTCATGTTTTTCAGTTGAGCCACGATCAAATTACCGGTGACGGGAATGTTATCATTGAAAGCGGCAAGCACAGCCTGCGCTACTGCGGATTCAATTTCTGCGGAGACATAGCCTTTCGATTCCACCGCCGCTTTGTTCAGGTCTGGAATCTTTGCGGGGTCCTGCTTGCGTTTCCGAAGATGAATCTTGAGCACTTCCATTCGCTCAACAATGTTGGGGAGGGAGACACAAAACACATCATCCAATCGCCCCTTCCTCACAAGTTCGGGGGGAAGTCCCTCTACACGGTTAGCGGTGAATATCCAATAAATTCTGGAGGTTGACTCCTGCATGTGCGTCAAGATGGTTCCGAGAACCCGCTTGGACACTCCAGAGTCTCCCCCGTTCTGATGCGCTCCCCCTAACCCTTTGTCAATCTCGTCTATCAATACAACGGCCGGCTCCATAGCTTCAATTTGTTTCAGTGCGGAGCGAATACGGGATTCGGATTCACCGACGATACCAGCAAATACTTTGCCTATATCCAGCTTGATAAGCGGAAGGCGGAGGACACCTGCCACAGCTTTAGCTACTAAACTCTTACCGGTATTGTGGACTATTAGCCCGTCCGCAGTGGCGAAGTTGTTTCCGGGAGATTCCATTTGAATATCATAGGTTTGAACCTCGCCATAAGAAATAACATTAGTAACATAGTCAAGCGTAGTATATTCTATGTTGAAGTTTTCCTCATCCATATGTAACCGATCATGGTCTGGTTTGAACATAATTTGAAGATTTGATAATTCATCATTCATCGGGTTTTCGTCTATGTGATGAACTACCATTTCCGATGGTAGGTATTTAAGGCAGATGGCTTCCATATCGGTTTTGAGTCTCCAAATATAATCATCGTAGCTAAGATTATTCATATGAGCTTCTACTACCAACCGAGCGCGATTTTGCCGTTGATACTCGTATATGATTCCATTGTGTTCTACTATTTTTTTCCATCCAGAAGCATAGTATTTCAAACCCTCAATAACTACACGAGGTTTTCTGCCATACCGCATAGCAGAAGGAGATGCTTTCATACTCCCCCGAACAATTATCTCTGTTCCAGGTTGAAGTTGTTCCGCAGCAACAAATCCATCCGTAGTGAGAACTGGATGATCATTAGTGAGCTTAAGTTGCCTGCCGTCTTTCGTAGTTAATAGGATAACTGTTTTAACCCCCGAGTTAATTACAGATACAACTCGGTTATAAAATACCTTGCCAGTATTTGCATCAAAAGAATGAAGATAGGTTGGAATCCTACGATCCCAAGTATTGTTTGAAGCTATCCCATTAAATTTTTCAAACAAATCATCAAGACGTATATGGCGTCCAGAATTACGAATTCCCCGGAGATATAACATCGGCGTATCCGCCGAAAGACATCCCGGCGGCCCGGCCAGTAAAACTCCGTTAGGAATATCAACCCCAAAAGCTTTGGCTTCTAGCGTGAACGCTTTATGCCTTACCCTAATGTATGACTTGAATAAATCAAGCCCCCCAACTTCATCAATATTCACTGGGTCCATCATCTCAAGAACGTTGGAGCGCTTGACTACGTTAGTCTTACACTCCAAGAGCACATCATTGAAATCCTGGAAGGGGGTTTGGGGCCAGGTTTTTTTGTTGGCGACGATAGCCTGACTGAAAGCATTCTCCGCTTCCAGTTGCGTCATCCCGCTGGCATTCCCGACAAGAATGGTCCGCTCTGTTTCACCATATACCTCCCCTTTGCTCCCTTCCGCCAAGGAGGAAGTAATAACGTTTCCCAAACTCTCTCCAAGTTCCTCCGGGGAAGGAAGGGGGAAGTCCACCAGGGTAACGTCGTTGGCGATTTCGACGGGAGGCTCAAATCCTTCTGGAACCAAAAGAATCAGCCGCTGCTGGGATTCCGTAAACAGTCGAACGTAATGTTTGAGAAGCTGCATGAACGCCAAATTCTTCGGCAGTGCCCAGTGCGGATAGTGCATCACGCAGATGCAATCATTCCATTGCGCCTGTCCGTCCCCGTCCAAGTCAGCGATCTTGCGGAGGGCCGCATAGGCGTCCAGAGTTTTGTCCTGCTCGATTTTTCCGGCAGGGGAATCCGGAAATCGCCTCCATCCATAAACGCAGTCCCATACGCGGAATGCTTTGCGGACAGAGAAAGTGAATTCCCGGAGAACCTGCTGGGTGCGGTGGGGCTCCCTGGTTTGAACGATTATGACGCCTACGGCGGCGTTCGTGAGTGTGCGGATTGCGGCATTGAAGCCGGCGGTGTTTTTGATTTGCATGTTTTCGGTGCTCCTTGATCTGAGAGCACTGCAAATCTAAAGCGGAAATACTTATTTTGCAAACGAAATTTTTGGTTTCAGGGAAAATTTTCCCTTTTCCGATTCAGAACCCGGTTCAAACTCAGATTTGAAAACTTTTCAAACTCCCGGATCAGGAAGAAGGTGGGGGAGGATCGCTACGTTGAACTTCTCCTGAACTTCTTGTTTTTTCAGATTCAGAAAGAAGTTCAAGGATTGCGCGCATCCTTCCCAGATTCGTTATTCCCAACAACCCCAATAAACCGCTTCCAAAATCCTGTGCCATATTCGCTACCCACCAGATTTGTTGGTAGGGGCAATATTTTATGAGACCCCCGCCTAAAAGATAACAAACCAAGCCAACAACTACAAGGCGGGGAGTTACTTTCATATAGAAGGCGGGGCCGACATCCCCTTTACAATTTCTGGCGTAACTATTGCAGCGGTTTCCGGAGCCATCATGCCTGATTCTGTTACAAGCTCTTTAATCGCCCCGATAGTAATCGGTCCTGCGTGACCATCTGCGCTTACGCGAGCTTGGGGCATTTCTGCTTGGATAGCTTTTACACCATCCACCCCTATCTTAGCCGCGATAGATTCTAAAGCCCATCCAACGGCGAGAGCAGAAATAGTAGCAATTTCAGATGCCCAATCTTCTCCTGCTTTTATTCCGAATTTGGTTATAGTCCAGGTAATCAACCATACGAGTCCCGCCGTTAAAGCAGATTTGATTCGTCCTCCGTGGCCTGTGAGAAGTTTAATAAAAAGAGATTTCATATTATTGTGAAATTATAACTATATCCTCGTCCTTCCATCGGCGGATTTTAAGCATGTCAATGATCCGTCCTGTTGGCGGATTGGAATTCAGCGTCCATCCGTTGTCGCCAGCAACGGCCCACGTAGTCGGATCAATAAACGTATTCATCCAGCCTGACGAGGAAATCCCCGTCGTCATGATTTCGTAATACCACGGATCGGTGTTTGTCGCCCCGAGCCACGGTGGCTCTTTATAGTGGTCATCCGCCATCGGAATCCACTCTGCCAGAGGATCTCGCTCAGCACGGTAAGTGGCCAGTGCCGGGCCGACGTAGCGGTTGTTCAACACGAACGTCGGGATGCCGCCGACAGTGGTCATGTAGCCATCAACGTATCCGTTGGACTTCCACCCGCCGACTCCAAAACCGAGTCCGTGGCCAAATTCGTGGAACAGAACGATTGCGGTGTAAAACGGGTCCCACGTTGCCGGGGCGGCATTCGTGTTGACCATTACGATGATCGGATATTGTCCGTCCACAGTGACGATGCCGCGGGAGTTCTCGGCATACTTGGAAACTGGTGTCCACGCCAGTCCGCCCGGCAGCGGCTCCGGTTTGATCTTGAACGTAATAACGGACGAGGGTCCGGTGAGCCCGTTGTCCAGCAAAACATGGTCCCACAGTGACGCTGCGGTCCCGATCTTCTGCTTCTGCTCCAGGGTGAGCACGTTCCCCGGATCGTCGTATTCGATCACGATATCAGAGCCTCGCGAGAGTGTCACGCTCGCGATGAGCCACGCGGCCCAAGCGAGCCAAAAGAGAGTCCAGTGTTTGCGGGTGGTTGTCATGAATTGTTCGGTTTCCAACTAACAGTCAAAAGCTCCAGCCTCACATCGTCGGTCGCCACCGCCTCCCCGGTGGCCTTGAAGGTAACTGCCCCAGACAGCGTTTCCGCCGCCGTAGAGTAATCCGCGTAGCTGGCCAGCGTGGCGTTGTTCGTGTTCATGTGGCACATGCATTTCTGCGTCGCCGCTCCGGTCCGAAAGATTTTCCCTGTGACGGTAAAATCAATCGCTGCGCTGATGGGGATGCCGGCGGCCCCGGTGTCAAAGATGACAGCGGCCCCAAAGTAAATCTTAACCCGCTTGGCGTTGACACTGGAAGCAATCACGCCCGCGCCGGAAAATTCGATGTAATCACCATCCACTGCCAGTGAGTTGGCAGGAACTGAATAGGTGATGAGGTCGTCTTCCCCTGCGCCGTTGTTGCCAACTCCGGTGGTGATGGTGGACAGGACGCCTCCGACTTTGGCTGTGTCGGCGGCAGTGCCGGGGACAACCGAAACAGAACCGCTGAACGTTCCCGTCGCCGTAGAAATGCCTCCGGCAGTGCTGCCGGGCGCGCCAGTGCCAATGCCAATAACCCCAGCAGAAATGCGAGATAAGTTTGTATCCGCCGATCCGATAAGCGGGCTCACATTTGACACGAATCCTATGGTGCCGGTGCTCCCAAGACGAATGTTATCTCCCCGCGACCCAAACTCCGTCGCAGCCACCCCATTTGAAGTAAAATCCCAATACCCCGAGTTAGTCCAGTAAAATCCTGTGTCCGGATCGCTGGTCGGTGCCACTGCCGGAGAAGTAACCGAGCCATTTGCGAGTCCGATCACACCGCTGAACGTGCCGGCGGCGGCGGTAAGGTTGCCATCTGCGTTGTCGGCATAATTGCGCAGCTTCGCCGTGCCGTCGGTGGAATAATCCCACGTCACGCCAGTCGTTCCGTTATTACTGCCTGTTTTTATTTTACTGTTAACCGAGGAAATCATACTGGCCCCACCCCCCCAATAAATGGCCCTGCCCGATCCCGCGTTAATATCTCCGTTCGCCAAAATCGAGCCCCCCGCCTGAATATTGCCACCCCCGATTCCGACGGAGGTTGCTTGAGTGCCGAGGGTCGCGGCAACCACAAGCGCACCCGTGATAGGAGACGTCGCCGCCGTGGAATCGACGATTCCAAGTGTGTGCTTGCGGGTGCCGACAAGCGATCCCGCGACCGCGGCTGGCCCTGCCCACACTTCACTAAATAAGTCCGTCACTGTTCCTGCTGACGCGTCCGTAAATGTCGGGACGCCATGATAAATAGCTTGAAACGCAGTGGCTGTATTAGTCCCTGTAACAGTATAGGTCTGCGCCGCATACGTCGCGAGCGCACCGGCAGTAGTGGCTCCGGACGGCAGCGCGCCAAAGGTTATGGCGGTGCCGCCCATACCCAATGTTGAACTGAGCGTCACCACCCCGCTCGCGGAGAGCGTCGTGCAAGAAACGCCGCCCGTGAACGTCGAAAGCCCCGCGCTGTCAATCGTTAGCCTTTTCGTCAACACCGATGGGCTGGCGTTCGTCGCCGTCCAAAATTCCATGTCCGTCGGTAGCCGCCCCGTTGAAGTGTCAGCCACAGTCCCTGCCGCCTTCATGTCGATGGACGCCATCTCGATGAATCCGTTCGTAGCTCCCACGAAGCCGGATGCAATAAGGCGGCCGAGTGTATCCCCCGTCAATACGGTCGTCGGGCCTGAAAATGATCCACGGGACTTGCGCAGGTGCAGCCGAGCGCCATCCGTGCCGGTGTTCGACTGCCATGACATGATCCCGCGCGGACTTGTTGTAACCGTGTCGCCCACGGTCAAGTTAGTTACCGCATCGGTTCCTGACAGCCCGACGCCTACTTTAGAGAACGTCTCGCTGTTCAGGACCACCGTCCCGCTGGTCATGTAGCTGCCGTCCGTGTTGCTGCCAGAGCCCCCAAAAACCTTTACTGATGGCGATCCGGTCGCGAGAACCAGTATGTCGAAGTTGCTGGCGAGGGGCTCACTTGCATTGCTTTGACGCAGCGCTACGTCGTGTAGTTCAATTGTCGAATTTGCCCCCGTCGTTCTGACGCACGCGTTCGTGTCGTTACCCCCGTCGTTGACAGTGATGCTGCCGCCGTAGTAGCGAATGCCGCCACCTGCCAGCGCCTGAATACCGCGGGACTCGCCCGTGCCAGCCAATGACGGCCCGGCGATAGTGATCTTGCAGCTATGACACGTCACCATTGTTGCCGCGCCGCTGGAAACGATGGAGTCATACTTCTGCTCGAATACGCAGTTCCAAAGCTCGAAGGTTGACCCGGCGATAACAATATAAAGCCCATCCGTGTCGGCGATGAATTTGGTTCCAATCACCTTCACTCCCGTCTTTGCTGCCCCACTAAACACTCCGATTGGCGCCTGATAAGCGCCGACTTGTCCGGTCCCCTGAAGGGTTCCGCCAGTAATCACGGACCCGGTGCCGGGGGCGAGAATCACAGCGTCCACGCCCAAAAAATTATCATGATCGGACGTGATGACCGTCGCCGGGTCCATCGAAAGATTGACGCCGTCCGCGAGGACAAGGACATCGTTGACGAGAGAGAACGTGCCAGGGCCGACCCTGATCGTCTGACCGGATGTGGCGGCTGCTGCCGCTGCCAGTATTGCAGTTCCGCGGGCTGCATTGGTGTCCTCTGTTGGTCGATGATAGGAAATAACAGCGGTATCGCTCAGAATCTCAACTCCGCCGATATTAGCACTCCCGCCAAAAGTTATATTTCCAGCGATACTACTGGCTCCAGAACCTATCTGTAGCTTATTACCTGTGACAGTCTGCTGCCCAAATACAACAGAAGTCGTTAATAAAAAAAGAAAAATAAACTTACGCGCGTTTTTCATTGATTGTAACATATTGAAATTGCTTCTCCGGAAGGGACCCCGCCAGCGTCTGCTCCTGTTGTTCCGAGATATGGAATATCCCCCAAAACAATAGCCGCATGAGCGCGGGCTGTTGTCCCTCCATTTCCTGAAAAGTAAATATCTTTGGTTTTTACCCCATCCCCTATTCTCCACCGTTGACCCCCGGTATTATATACATCAATCCTTCCGATAGGGGTATGAGACAATCCCGTAGCAGTAATTGGATCGCCTTGATTAACTGCCGCAAGGGTAGTTATTTCCTGATCATCCCAGGAAGGGGAGGCAGTTTCAATTTCTGCAACTGCAAGCAATACTTTCCCCAAAAGAACGGGTATAGAATCCAGCGCTTGCGGGGTAGCATTAGTCTCTACCTGCGTAGCCAATTCATTTGCGGTAAGGTGATTCATACGGCAAGAAGAGCATTTATCAGTTTAGCCAGCAGGACGGCAATAGAGTCGTTGGCTTCCGGTTCATTGCCAGCAGCTACGCTCGTATTCAATTCTTCCAGGGTCAAAGCATTGGCATTCATGTTTGAAAAGTTTTCAAACCGAGATTACATTCCGCGGGGGATAAAGTCAATCACTCAGGGAATGAATCTTTTAGCAACCTGATCCATGTAGGCCTTGTGGCTCCACCAAACTTCTCCCGGCTGCGTTATCCACTCCCCTTCTTCACTGATCACTGACTGGTATGGCTTTGGGCGGAACGACTCCGGGAGCGTCAACAGACGCGGTGCGGGCGGCGGCGGAGAGAATGCGTCGCTCTTGCTCTTCGAGAGCTTGGAGGCGCAACTCTGCAAGATCAATATCCCGCTCATTAGCAGCACCATCATGAAGATTGAGTATTTCCTTTTTGGCTTCATATAAAGAATTTCCAATTTCAGTTAACATTCTCAATGATACATTATGCTCGCGGGCTGCAAGGGCGTTGGCAACCGCCGTAATGGCCGCAGAAAGTGAATTAAAGAATGCCATTTTGTTTAAGCATCCTACAACGGGAAGGCGGGGCGTCAAATCCCAATTTCTTTATGCACCGCCGAGTCTGCTTCTCTATGCGCAAATCGGGGGTCAGCAAATAGAGAAGTCAAAAGAATATGTTGCTTTGAAGTTTCTACCCAAATCGGTTTCCCCAACAGAACATTGATTCGATCATGTAACGCTATAGTCCATTGGAAAAAAGCTTCCCGCCCTTCCTGTAAAGGAGGTGGGCATAATTCGATGGCTTCCCGCCATTCTTTTTTACATGGACAGCCGACAGGAAACTTACTCTCAAAGTAGATCAACCATTGTTGCATCTCTAAAATATCCTCCGACTCCGGAACATCTAACCAACCCGCAGCCTTTACATGGAGAACCGTCCAAAGGTGAGATATATTATCAATCATTATACGCTCTACCAAGGGGTCAAGTTTGCATCGTTGCGCCGCCTTCTACTCATTGGGTGTGCTATTATTCGTAGCGAACGACGGAATAATAAGAGCACCTATATGAAATTGAACCCAAGTAGTAGAATTAACATATTGCCCTATCGGGTATATGGTATCCCCACCCTCAACGGGAGCAGGTAATTCATCCCCAAAATCAAGAAAAGGAGCATCACCGCTTAAATTTATCCGACTGTAATCTTCGTAGTATTCATGATGGTGATTTGGTTCAGCCGCGGTATATTCACTGGTAAGAACCTGTCGAGACGCCCAGCCTACGGGCACCGACAGCCATACAAAATCTCCATCTGCTATAGGGTCTACTGCCACTCCTACCTGAATATCAGATGCACTTGGAGTGCCTCCGGTTTCTGCGAAAGACGTTATCAAACCCTGAGTTACAGAAGAAAGTGTTTCTGTAACCCAATAGTATTCCCAATAGATCAAAAGACCTCTTCCTATGCTAATAGCTCCTGGGGCAATAATCTCCGCTGCCCAATAACAAGATTGAGAAATCGCTGCATCATCCGTGCCCTCGACAGGCAGGGTTAACGTTGGCGCAGTAATAACACCCGGCCAATGATGCTCAATTGTCATTACTCCATCCACAATAGAAATCTCCCCTATTAGAATGTGAGACGCGGTATCATCGTCTTCCGGCGCAGAACTAGTAATTAAGTATTCTGCACTGGTGCATTCCAAAAGTCGAACTGTCGAAGTATCGCCATATTCATTTACTGTATAGGTTAACTTAACATAGATTTTATCTTCGTGAACAACTTCCGCATCTTCCAGCTCCGCGGGCAAAAAAACATCATCTACAATTAATCTCGTTAAGACTTTAGAAGGGACTGGGTCTGTTTCATCTACTGCCCCCGCATCACCTACCATAACACACCCCTCCGCTATATTTACAGTCCCCGTCGTTCCGCTTCCTTCCTCCTCTGTGACTGTGTCCACGCTCGCTTGTGTAATATGACACCAGCGTATCACATCAGGCACAATGACTGGCTCTGAAAACAGTTTTTGGGTTGAATCAGAAAAAATTGGATACCCCTCCGCATTCGTAGAAAACTTATGAAGCAGAATAACCTTGGCATCTTCCGGAAATACATCTTCCGTAGAAACAGAAGATAGCATAAGCTCCAGCCATGCCGCGGTAGCTGAACTGGATGGACCCGCACCTGTGTTGGGATCAGCCCCCGTAACGGTTCCTGTCTCCTCCGTAGGATTCCCGTCATCCTCTTCCGGAGCAACTACCAAATACACTTTATATGTTTCTTCCTCGGCTAAAGGAAGATTCCAGAAGGGGCGGATTGAGTTAAATACAGATACGTTTTCAAGATCAGGTGGATAAACCGCCGCAAGTTTTGAACCCCCCGACGTATAGACATGCACATATCCAGGAGAAATATAGAGTTTGTCTTTATTTCTCCTAAGCTGCCATATGCCTCCAAGTTCAGAATCTTTAGCTTGTGAAGCAATAGAAAATTTACCAGGCAGACCTTCAATTACATCATCTCCGGTAAGCGATATACTTCCCCCTCCTTTTTCTTTAGAATCCAAATAATCCGCTAAAGCATTGAATGCTTTTTGCAGCCCATCGTGATTGATTTGTATGCGGGGGGCAGGCATAAAGAATTACGGAGTAGGAATACCAAGCCCAGGGGCATAAATTAATGCATTCCATCCCCGAGGGCCGGAAGCTCTCCAGGAACGTCTTACCTGCACACCATCCCCCACATCCCCCGCTTCAAAGGAAACTAGTAACCAGTTTGCAGGGCCAGATAAAGAAGGGAGAAGGGGACTGCTGGGCGGCGTATCTATCTTTCCTAAATTATCCAGATTAGAGGGAGCATCTGCTCTCCCCGCTCCGTTATATGTTGCTGTTTCTGTATATATAACTCCGGGAGCTAAATAAGATCGAACCCCCGCCAGATTCAAATTTGGATCAGTGCCGTAATAATCTAAATCATTATCTATATCCTGAACCGCAAATCCAGTGAACTTTCCGGCATCATCAAATGTAGCTCCTTTATCGTTTGTGCCTTTTTTACCTGTAGGTGGTTTTCCTCCGAAGGTGGGAAATTGTTCATGCGTTTCGATAGGCTCATTGCCAGTGGTTCCTGATATTGAATAGGTTTTTTTTACCCCAGGCTCTGTCTCTGCGCTGGACGTAACAGCCCCCTCAAATTTCACCGATACGTTAGCCCAATCAGGAGGCTCAAATTGTATATTGATAGTTTTGCGCACCAGCATGGGATAATCCGGATGCCGGGCAGAACGCAAAGCAACTATAAGTGCCATCTGACGTTTTGTTTTGTAATTTACGATAGCGGTCACTTTTCCATTCTCATCCAGGTCCAAAGAAGAATCCGGACCTTCAATAAGCGTAGTAAGCTGATTGCCAACCGTTATATATAAGACAGACATTAGACGCGAACGGTTAAAGGTTGTTGTTTCTCAAGCATGCCCTGAATTGATGCAAGACGAGTATCCATACTGCGCTGCACAGTCAGTTGATCCGCAGCGATATTGCTTCCACCGAAGATTCCTCCGCCTCCGCCAACAGAAGTAATAGAATCCCCAACGGCTTCAAACATCCCTGAAACCATATCATCTATTTCATCTCCAAGAGCATTTCCTTTTTTTACTCCAGGCAATCCTTTGGAGCTTGTATCTATATCACCAAAAAATTTACCAAGCCGTTCAGACAGAATGTTTTTCTCCCGACTCTCATCAAACAAGGTTACCTTTTTATGGGAATTAATAGCATCGGCCATGCTTTTCAAATAAGCATTTCCATTAATCTTTCCGAGGTTATTATAACCTTCGTTTAGATCATCTTTTCCCATATCAAAAACATCGTTGCCGAATGTTTTCAATTTTGGAATCGAACTGTCTATAGTTTTAGTTACACCATTCATGGTATCCCCCCACGATTCCGTTATCTTATTAAAGGCTTTATCTAAATCAAAGAGAGCCGTCTGCAATCCATTATCAAGACTCTCAATAGTTTCATCATTTCCCCCAATCAAAGGAGCGTCATTGATGAATTCCAAAAACTCTTTAGCTGCCCCCAGCATACCCGCTTTCAAAGTAGCTACCGCTATTTCAAAGGAGGCGATGAGCTTGTTTCCTACAAATACAAAAGCAGTAACAACAGGATCAACAAACAGTCGGCCCCCTTCTATCAATCCCGCTATTAATGTAGCCCCCGCCCCTACCAATATTGCTCCGGCCCCGCGGAATATTTCCCACATAGCCATCCAGGCTTCCGGATCAGAGAATGTATTAAATACTCCTACAACATGCGCTTTGAATAAATCAACCGCGAGAGCTAAACCATTTACAAGAACATTAATCGCTTTCTTGAATCCCAAAGACAGAGCAGTAAATGCCACACCGGCCAAATCCCCGGACCGGAAAAGATCAATCATCATTTTCCCAGCCTGCATCAAACGTCCTATCGCTACAGCCACAGCTTCCCCCGCAGCCTTAGCGGCAGGCACCAACCCATCCGTAGTCTTTACAGCGTCACCAAGAATGGGCTTGAGCACATTCATAATCGGTTCCCCGAATGCCCGGAACAAAGCAGATATATTTTCTCCTAAAGCTTCTGCTTGCCCCGACCAGGTATGGAATTGTCGTTCTGTATTACCGGAAAATTTTCCTATCTCTTTTGCAGCTACCTGCCATACGACATTACCCGATTTGCCGGCTTTCTGTAAATCTTCGATCTTATTTCTAGTCTCCGAAGAAACAATACCAAGAACCTGCAAACGTCGAATAGATGCCCCAACTGGGCGACCATTCATCAAACCGTCGTAAACGCGGCCGATATGCAAAGCTAAACGCTGAAAAGGCTCTCCTGTTATAGTAGCGGCATCCGCTACCAACTGCATTCCCTGCTTGCCTGACAACGCCCCCCTAGTAAGAGTTTCCAATGTCCGATTTCCCTCGGCAACCTGAATAAGATTGAAGGGAGTCTGCTGGGAAAACTGAACTAAGTCAGCAAAGCGTTTCTTTGCCGCCTCCGCGCTTCCCAGAAGCGTTTCAAACTGCGCCGTAAGGGTTTCTGCCTGCGCGGCTTCGGAGAGCCCCCGCTTGATTAGAAGAACGCTGCCCACTATTCCAGCAACCCCCGTAGCGATAGCCGTAACCGCTACCCCTACCCCCGTAAAAGAAGATTTCAACCTCTCAGATATCCCATCCCCCAATCCAGCTATGTCCCGATGAAGCAGAGCAAACTTTCTCCGAACATCGGTAATATCGCCAAGAACGGATATGAGTATGCTGTCGGCCATTTGTGTAAGTTTATTACTTCAAAAACATGAACTCTTCAAGGGATTCCGAACCTCGCGACAACTTACATTTTATCCCCTGTTTAGCCATCCAGCAATGATGATAAGAGAATACAAGAAGGAGGCGCATACTCATAGCTTCTTCGATGGATACTCTGGCCTCCCCCGCCACAATGGATGAAATCCAGGTCAGGAAGGGAGGTCCTATCCGTTTCCCATTTCATTATCCCCATCTTCTTTTTCTGGGGTAGCCAGAGTAGCTGTTTCGGTTCTTACATATTCAGCCAAAGCCTTAAACAGCGGGGAGGCATCGCTGATGCGAACACGGTGCAAAAGCTCATCAATAGCATCTTCCAATTCATCCCCCGCTTTTCGGAAAAGGCGGGAGCGGTCCTTAAATGGAATTCTTTTATTATGTGCCAAGAGGAACATCCCGGTATCCCGCACAATTACTCCTTCCTCCGAAGTATTGACACCTGTAACAAAACAAGACCCGGCCCGGCGCAACCAGGTCATAGTGGTCAAGCTCATATGCTCCAAATCAATTCCTGCCATACTTAACGTATCCTCAAACCCCGGCAACATGGCATCCTCAACTCGGGAGTCGTGAATGCTTTGTTCGGACTGCTCAGGATAAGCCGACCCAGCAACTATTTCGTTCAATTCACTTTCAGCGGGGGAAAGTTTTTTTATGGTAGATTTACTCATAGGTATAGGTGTATATTTGAAAAGTTTTCAAAATTGGCGCAACCCACGTTTGCGGGCGGCTTCCTCTTTCCTGCTCCCCTTCTTAACGAGAAGGTTCACTTTCTTTCCATCCTTCATACCTTCAAATTGGACCCAGGGAACATCGTTTTGCAAATGCTCCAATATACTCTGGTAATTGCGCAGAGCACACATTGCAAAGGTAAAGGGGTGAAGGGGGTTGGCTTGGATAAAATCAAGGTCCTGCCCCCACGCTTTGATAAGCTCCGTTGTGTTAAGAACTCCGTCCGAATCCAATGGTAGAAAATGAAATATCGTCTGCGTGGAACCGTCCGGACGTATTACCTGAACATATGGAGGGTCCTTCCGAAGATGAACCCCAACAGCGATAAGCGCAGCCGCCAGTCTTTTATCTCCCACGAATATAACCTCGGTTCCTGGCTCCAGCGTATCGCCGTAGGTATCAGGAAGGGGCTGCGGATTCGTTGTAGTAGATTGTCTGTTCATTTGAATTACCCGGACACATATAAGAGAGCCAGGCGTCTGTCGCACCACAAAGAATGCGACGGCACAGAGTTTGAAAAGTTTTCAATTATGCAGCAATGCCGCCATATTGCGTAGCTTTGATACTGGACTTGGTAAATTCCTCATTTCCTTTTTCCACAGAAATTTCATCAATGCAGATTTTTCCACTTCCAAGCCCAAATGCACCGCTCAGGGCTAAAGCAGCCCCCACTTCCGCTGCCGACGTTCCCAATCCCTCGATTTCAATGTCTGCCGTAGGGTTGTAGTATGCTACAGACACCACGATGCCGCATTTATCGCGGGCTTCCTTTTTGTCATTTTTTCGAGTGGCCCGAACGCTTTGCGTAACGAGAGAAGCTTCGTCAACAGATACCCCAAACTGGAGTGCTGATCCAACAATAGTGCCGCAGGCCATAATAATGAAAAGGATTAAAGTGATTAAGGTAGATTGTGCCACTAAAGAAGGGGGCGTCAACGCGTTTCTTCCGAGATTTTGTCAGATTTGAAAACTTTTCAAACCCGACTTTGAGCCGGGAAGCTGAAAAATTTTTGCCCTAAAAATTTCACTTTACAAAACATCTAGATGGGGTATTCTTGAGTCGTAATCCAAATCCATCTACTTATGAAAAATCAAATCCAACTCACAAACCAAATCATCCCAAGCACTGAAACCCGAAACACGGGAACATGCCTTACGTGGTTAATGCGACTCAGCGTTCCATTCGGTTACTCTCTGGGAACCTTTTCCGGAGCAAAACCAGATTTACGAAGTGAGCTAAGCAGGGATATCTTAAAACTATTCTATTTCCGAAAATGGATGAAGGATATGACCGAAGCTTACGGTCCACCCGAAATTACATTTCACAAACAGAAAGAAGTTGGACGCTTAATCAACTACCGTAGAAACGATCCAAGGAAGGCAGATTTTCTATCTCAGTTTAGTAAAACTGCAAAAACTCAAAAAGATTACGCCCCCTACAAATATGTGGATACAAGGGGAAGAGATTCTACTCATTTTCATAGAGACGATGGAGAACTTTATTGCGACCTAGTCGTATTTGACTGGATAGACTAAGCTATAAGGATCGCATCCCCCGGCACATGGAATCAATGGTTACGGTTACTTCCAATAGAAATGACCATCCCAGATCGGAAGGAGTTTGTTCTCTTATAGCTGTTAATATGGGGCGACTTTGTGTTCCATCCAATAGCGGATCAGTTTCTCCCGTAGTCTTGGTTTCGATGGCATCCCGGACAAGCTCCACCCACTCCAGAACCCCCTTACCTCCCCCCATCGTATCAGAGTCGGCCAGTGCGGCAGTAGGGTCCCTGCGAAACATTCCATAGGCCCGAAAAGCACATATTTCCAGCAGCAGCTTCCTTTCGCTTTTAACAGGGGTGCCTGCCCCCGCGGTCCAATCTTCCTCGTCCTCCAATCCATACCATTGCACATAAGGCAAATCCTGTTTACCTTTCGCTTCAAAATTTCCTTCTCTTTTGAAAGTCAATCCATCCAACATTCGGCTAGTTCCTGTATGGAAAGTAAGCCGCTTGTCGATAACCCAAAGTGGGCGGATCGAAAATGGAATATCTGATAGAGTAGCAGGCATCAGCGTTTAATCAGGATTTGATTACAAAGCTAATATACTCCCTCATGGAATCCTTCAACCTCGCTTTGGTCTTTTTACGCTCTTTCTCTACGATATGCATAGCACGAATTCCGCGAACCCATTTCTTGAGAATGTAGTCTCTGCCTATTTTCAGGGAAGGGGACCAGCCTCGGGCCGCCCGGCGATTAAGCGGTATATAGAGAAACTTGGCCCGCTTTGGTCCATGCGCTTTTGTTCCTTTTTCAAGAAACAGCATTTCCTTGGTATCGTTTATAATCCGAAACCCATAACTGCGGGCACGAGAAGCATGTTCTATTCTCCACGCCTTGCGGGTCTTCCCAGTCCATCGAACGGGAGTGGCATATTTCAATCTGCGCAAGGAAAGCTTGGCTTCCTTTTCCAATACCGTTTTTTGTGTAGTTGTTTGCAGAGTATCTCGTAATCTGGCAATCTTGCCTAAAAGTTTCCCCGCAGACACCTTTACACTGATATTCACAAAACTGTAACCTTTAGATTTTTTATCAAGGCCCATGCCGCGGGAGGAATACGGGTATCCATAAGGCTTTGACGCTCCCCATCCATTCCCATGATTTCCTTTCTCATGTAACCTGAAATTGCGGCAGCGGTTAGCGTAGCGGCTCGTTTTACTTTCTCTGGGATATCCACAGGAGTAACTGCTGTGCTTGAACTAACCAACGCATAGCCAAAGGTTCCTTTCAAATAAACCTTGGTAAGTGTTCTATCGGGATAGGCTTTCGTTGGTCTATCAAGAGAACCATACTCCTCGGAATCAAATAAACTTCCACCGATAATTATTACATCAGCATCGCTGCCCCAGCCTGCCCCCCGCCTCCGAATAACGGCATTTCCTTTATTCAACGCTCCATTTTCATAAATATAATCGTCCGAAGATAGAGCATCATCTTCATTGATTTTAACCTCCGTCAAAGTTAAGATTGGCCAGGGGAGAAATATTTCCTGTCCGGCAAACCACGATGATTTTACAGTAAGGGCAGAAGAGGTATGATCGTGAAATCGAAAATCCCGGCGCAACTCCTCTTCAATAATGCGTGAAGCATTATTGATGCATTCCTTAAACCAGTCCTCTTTATCAGAGTCCCGGTTCTTTGTCTCCTGCTGCACCGCAGCCAAAGACGTGTAAGGATAAAATAAGGTTGTAGCCATTTACTTCACCGCAGAAGGGCGGGAGCCTTTGTGTTGCTGCGTTCCGCTTTGCTTGAGACGGCGGAGCACGTCCTTATGTAACTCCTCCAAAGAAAGCGGAGTATTGCAGCGTTGAAGCCTCTTGCGAAATTCTGCCTGATCTTCGGAAGGGAGGAATTCAATAGCCCGCTCCGCGGTTGCTTTGTTTACGTTCATTTTAGTTATTTATTTTGAAAAGTTTTCAAATCCAGGCAGCTTTCCTCCCCAACTCAAGAAACGTTTCCCGCAAATCTGCGGTATCGTTGGTATTACTGATTGGAGGGACCGGCAACCCCAAAGCTTCCATCTGTGCCAACCCCTTTACAAGAACAGAACGGCCCAAAGTTTTGACCGCATTGAATAACCTTTTGTTCTTCCAGGGAAGGGAAGTCAAATCGAAATGCTTCCCACGAATCGGCCGCAGATTCTCAGGAACTCCGGGAGGAAAAGCTTCTGGCATCAATTCCCACTGCGCATCCTCCCGCAGAGTAAATGCTTCTTCCTCATGAAGCATAATAATGGACCCCTTAACGACGGGGCCGACGGCCAGATTTTGCGGTTCCTTCCCTTTATATTTGCAGCGAATCATGATGTTCTGAATGTGTGTAACGAGAGCATACACGTTCCCTTCCGGGAGTCAATCTGCGAAAATTTGACGAAAAGTTTCAGATTTCACTTTACAAAAGAACTATTTCTGGTATTCTGTTCCCGTAATCCAAACTAAAAGTAATAATGAACGCTCTTCCGTCACTCAAAACCCTCTCAGATGTAAGTATTGGCTACCTATCGCGTTCCGGAACCGCGATGGAATCTCCTGGCTCAAGCCTGCTTTGTTATTCAATTCAGGCCAATATACAATTTCAAGACTCGCCAATTTATCAAATTTGGGAAGAACACCTGATTCCGACAAGCAACCGGCCGGGGTGGAATCTCAAGGCAAAAGCTGGAACCTTCGAGGAAGCTCTCGCCAAAACCGAACCGGGGGACTGTATAGTTGGGCCATAACCTCAAAACAACAAACCCCCGCCTTCTCATGGAAGGCGGGGGCTGTCGCGTAGTGGTGCTACACACTGGAACCACCACACAGTTTTCAACTGTCAGTGCCCAGTAGTTTAGGATCAAGCTGTGAAGTTATATCCTAACACAACTGTCTGTTCAGTAGCTGAAGGTGTTTCGCGGGGCTTGAAGTCCCGACGGAACGAAGCGATCACCTGGTTGACCTGAGTGAGTTTGTTCGTATCGACTTCAATCATCAGTCCGCGCTTCACGCCAACATACCATGCTGGCCGGTGGACTAGCAGGAGGGAACCCTTGGTAACGGTGGACCCGTCGTAAACCCCGGAGGCATTAAGGTCTTCCCGCATCTTGGAAGAGGGGATGATCGGAATACCAAATATTTGAGGAGCGTTACCCGTAAGAATACGGGCCGCTGCCCCCGCTTTCTCCGCGGTCAGGGTTTCGGCCAGAAGAACAATATCGTTGTAGCCGGAAGTTCCGCATAGCAGGAACATATCCGCCGGTTTCATGCCGTATTTACCCATTGCCTTGCGGAGAGCCCCGATATTGGCGCTGGTGATACCGCCGGTAGCGAAGGACACCTTGAGCGCTGCAACGGCCTTGGCGTAGTAGCGCAGACCCTTGAAGAGCTTGCGGGCATCCGTGGCCCCGGTCACATCAGAGTCCATGTGGGAGCCAGTAGTATCCCCATTGATGAAGGCGTCCTCAAGCGCTTCCGCGGCGGCTTTGGCAAGCATTTCCTGCATCCAGGGAAGGATAGCAATAATAGCATCCTCGTCCGCTTCATAAGAGTATTCGCAGTAACCAATGAGCTTTTGCGCATCCAGCGTGATAGCCGCAGTCCCTGGATTGGAAACCGTTGGGGTGCCCCCTTCCGACCCCTTATAGAACGTGGGCCGGGAAGTGCTCAGCGGAAGCTTGAACGGGTTGGACGGCATGGTAATCTCACTGGCCACCAGGAAGGAGGCGAGTTGAGATTCCATATACATCCGAGCCTGCAAATCGCTGGACAGGTCCGTATTGACGAATTCGGCACCGGTTCCAGTTCCGCCCGCAGTGATAGCGGTTTTGCGGCCATAGACACATTCCTGACGCACCTGCTTGGCGAACATATCTCCGCTGCGAACGGCGGCTTTGATTTGTTCGTCAGTAATACCATCATTCATGCTTGTGGGACGCTTGATGCCGCGGCCACCATCGGACTTGGCCAGACCCTCCTCCCCTACATGCATCATGCAGATATTGAGAAGCTGTTTGGCGGCAACCGTCATATTGCCGGAACGATGCTCAATGGGGAAATTGGCTTCGCCACTGGGAAAAGCCATCTTGGATTCCTTGCGCTGGGAAGTCTTGAATTCATCAAACATCTGCGTAAGCAAACCTTTGACTTTTTCTTCCGTTAGAGCAGAGGCGGGCAGGCCCTTTTTTATAGCTTCCGCCAGCGCCTTCATGTCCACATTCTCTCCACCAAGAACGTCCTTGATGGCCTTTTGGATTTCTTCTGGGGTGGAAACCGTATTCTGCTCAAGACGATCCTTGAGCGCTTTGACTGTTTCTTTGTCCAAGCCGATGCCCTCAAAAGCCTTGGCAGTGGATTCAGCTACCAGCGTTTTGACGGCTTCCTCGCTAAGCCCTTCGTCGGGTTCATCCTTGTTATCTTTGTTGGCATCGCCAACAATTGCCTCCCCGGTTTCCGGATCGAACTTACTCTTGGCCGCGAGGGTCTTGAGTTTGAGCAATTCCTTGGCTTCATCGCCAGTGAGAGTTTCACCCTTCGCCAGGAGAGCTTTGAGACGTGCAATCTGTGCAGTTTTCATTTAGTTACGTATGATTGTGTTTTGGTTGTTTATTGGGAAGGCGGGCAGACAGGCTGGCATTACTCCCACTGGCGGTTTCTGTTTTGCATGAAGCTGGCCGACGCGCCTACAACACCACGATTTGAAAAGTTTTCAAATCCTTTTTATCCTTTTTATATTCCAATACAATAAAAAACCCGGTCCCGCTTAAAACGGGACCGGGTTATTTCTGCAACCCCAGGAAAAAAGAACGCGTAGGAGCCTCTAAGAAGGGACATCCTCCCCGGCAAGGTCTTCTCCTTCCTTTTGCGTTTCGGAAGGCTCCTGCGCCTTCCCTGTGCGAATAACCGGGTGAATTTTGGTATCAATGAGGAGAGCATCCGGCACAGGGCCAACCGGCCCCTTCGAGAGAGGTATCTGTGCCTGACCAGGAAAAAAAGTTGCCACCGCTGTAAAGGTTCTGCGCACCGTCCCTCCCCCCATTATGGCATCAGGCTGGGGACCATAGGAAACTCCGTTTGATGGGAGATTGATAATAACAAATCGTTCTCCGGGGGGAAGATCAGAGAATACAAGCCCCCCATCTTCGTCGGAAACTCCTTCTTTTATCAACGAGAAAGGTCCTACCTTTGGAGTTTCATCCCGAGCTTGAGAAGGCGGGGCCGTAAAGTTTACAGCAAGGTCTTGTTTCTGCGTTCTTTGCTTCGGAGCTTGCACATTATTGATCCTCAATTCCGCCAGCTTCACCAATCGGGAGTTTGGTGATATTCCAATCCCCGCAGCTAAAGATTCGATTTGCGAAGAAAACTCATCGTCAGACAAATTCCCACTTTGCTTTTCTTTTAGAAGCTTGACCGCTTCTGTAATGGCTTGGTCTTTAGTCATAAAATCAGTAAAAATCAATTGGTTACATCCTGCCAAACATCTTCCCAGTCTCCTCCAACTCCTGGCTCAAATACAGCAGAAGAGTAGTGCGCGACGGTGCAAAGCCATTGCTTAAATAACACACCGTCCTGAGTAACCAAATCCCCTACACGATATCTTCCAGCTTCCAGCATTATAGAGCCATCTGTAATCGTGGCAGAAAAATTGATAATGCTTCCACCCAGAGCGTCGTATAGTTTGAACGTATCGCCGGATACGTCTCCTATATAATAGATAGTATCAACCTCTATTTCCGGTCCACCCCCTGTTAAAGTAGGAAGCATAACTGCGTCATCGTTTTCAAATGTATGCCCCGTTGCAGTAATTACGTTTGTAGCATGCACTCCCGTAATGCTACTAAAGAAGGGGGTCAGAGCCCATACTTCGCTTTCTGTAGATTCTCCTAAAAGGGTAATCCTAAAATTTCCAGCCATCTGATCCTGCAAAGGGGTAATGGCTATAAGAGTAGCGGAGGTAATGAGCAGACCGTCAGGAAACGTTTGCAGCCAAACGCTGCCTACACTGTCCACATACCCTACAACATCAGGAAGGGGGGTCAGTAATTCTCCAAAATCAAGAACTTCTGCATCCTGAATGGCCACTGTCCACCCAGACCGGCTTCCATCGTCCGTGGGGGTGTGGGCAAGGCACTGAACCACAATGCCGTATATCTTGGAAAGGAAAACAACTTCCCCGTCGGCATTGCGCCAATAGGGACTAACCACGGCCCCGGATTCAACTGATGTATAGGAACTTCTGACTCCCATCAAAAGAGAAAGCTCCCAATCGGTTATATCTGTCGCATCGAAGACAACTTCGTTAGCTACAACCTGGTTGCAGGATTCAGGAAACTCTGGAACTACATTGGTAATCCCCACGCGGAAGGAATCCAAAATGTTGACGTTATTAGCCGTAGTTCTGGCCAGAAAGTCGATAGAAACAGAAGGAACTATGGTCATACAAAAAGTAAATTGGTGTAGTTAAGAAAATGAATTACGCAACGGCCAAAGATTTGCCAGAGACGGAAAAAGCTCTGAATTGCTTGGCCGCTGTAACCGCGGTCAAAGCACGAACAGAAAACAAAGCATCCTGATTGGCGGGAACGGGAACGATGGAGCCTTCAAAAAGCTTAACCTCTTTGATACCCCGGCCGTCGTCATCGTAATAGAAGATTCCCCCCATCGAAAGGGCTTTCAGATGCCCCTCCGCTACCTTGAAACGAAGATCGCAAAGGCCGGGGGCATTGGAAATCTTGCCTTCAATAGCCAGCCCCTGAGCATTGGCCCCTATCTTGGTAAAGCTCCCTGCCAGATGGTCCACCGCGTTGCGATGGTCAATCAACATAACAGGGTTACGCTTAAACTCTGCCAAAGTGGCATTGAAAGCTCCGTCCATAACATAATCCCCGTCGCGGTCCCTTGGCGTCGTAGAAGCAAACGTAGAAAGGAATCCAGTAATGGTCACATTCTCATAATCCACAACGCGGCCCTTAGCCTCCCCGCCTTCCCGCACGGGGGTAGGAGCTTTTTCATCCGCAGGGATTACGATATCCGTTTGGGCGCTCCACTCTTTGATTTTGTAATCGTTTGGGGAGATAACTACATCCTCTCCTTTCCGGACCGCAGACTTTTCGATTACTAGGAAAGAACCCGTTTTGTGCAGAACCCCATCAGCGTCCGGCAAAGTCAACTCAATGCTAAGTCTATCCCCAGAAAGCTCCTCGGATATAACGGCCACTATCTTTTGTCCATCCTGCTCAATAAAAACGGGATGTCCTTTCATGGAAGGGGCCGGAGCAGCTTTGCGCCGGGGGCCAACAAAGAGTTTCTTCATTATGTTATGTTTTGAAAAGTTTTCAAACTCCGCAGTTAAGCGGGTTCTGCTTTATCTAATTCTGCATCCGCAGCCTGAATCAAAGCGATAAGCTCTTTCTTGGTAGCGCGGTGGGGGATTTCTTTATCGCGGAGGGAAAGCTGTTCTTTCAACTGCGCAACGGTAAGCTCGTCGTAAGAGTCAACAGTTTGCTCTTCCGAATCTTCCGCAATAACGTCGGTCTTCTCTTCGGATTGTTCCGATTCCGAATTATCAGTTTCCCCATCTTCTTTTTCTTCTACCAATTTAAGGGACTCAGTCCCTCCCACTTCTTGGGTAAGTTCCTCTTCATCCTCTTCATCTCCTTCCACCAATCGGATAGGCACACCATCGTCGCCCCCTTCTTTCCCAATGGACTCAGATTCAACAGGAATATCCAAAGCCACATCAGGATGAACCAAATCTTCCGAAACATCTGATTCCCCCAGCTTTTCGAAATTATCCGGCTGTCCATCCTTGTTATGGTCTTCCATGTATTGCCAGTCACGCCAGGATATAGAAACCTCTGTGCCTGTTTTCAGAAACCCATAAGAACCGAGACGGGTAGGTGGGCCAGTATAGCGAGCGCGGACAAAAGCATTCATAAGTTTGCCCTATATCTACAACATTAGGAAGGGGGTGCAAGGAAATCTTTTACTCCCCCGGCTCTCTTTCCAGCCCAGGAATCGGAGGCTGTATGCGGTCCACAAACTCTGAGGGAACTATTGTGCCAGTATGGTTAGGATGGAACTCTAGTAAATCAATATCGTAGATAGGCACTCGTTCGATGTTGCATGTAGATTCCCCCCGATACTGCGGAGAATTCCTTTCGCGGGCCTGACAGCCAATTACTGATATAGTTTTCACCTTTTGTGAGTCTATTAGTCCCTGTTTACGCCCCTCGTCAGCCGCCCTTCCTGCTTCCGTGCGGGCAATCGTAGGGATATGTGCGCGAGTAGTTTCATCTATTTTTCTAATCGTTGCTGCCAAGGTTTGGGCCACATCCAGCTTATCCTCCCGCACAAATTTATGGATCAAAGAATACCAGCGAATTTTTGCAGTCTCCAGTATTCCGGGACTGGATTGAAGCAGTCTTCTTACCCGCTGATTTACTCGCGCCCGGCCTATCATGGATTCGATCAATCCAAGCAGAGACAAAGTTGCGGCATAGGAAATATCTGCGGTGCTTTGAAAAATTTTCAAAAGCAAAGCATCAAACTCCAGGGCCGTAGCTCTGAATACCCTTTCGATATTTCCTCTCCATAACGCTTCGTGCGTATCTGCCGACAACACTACTGCGCCATGATGGTTGCCAGAGTGATTTGAATAGCTAAGGCGAAACCCATCCTCAATCATTGTGGACTGCCGGGAAAAGAATAACGAAAGCTTTAACACCAAAGCTTTTACACCGCGGGCAACGGCTACCCTGTGAGCACGAATCATATCAGCTATAAGCTTCAAGAGCTTTTTCTGATTCCAGTCATTATCAAATGGGGTGCTTTCCCTTGCTTTATCCAACAGTAAAGAAGGGGCCGGAATCCTTGTTATTGGATGCCGAGGGCAAATGCATGGTCTGTAGTTCCATTGGGACATAGGAAGCTATTTACGGAAGAAAGTAAAAACGGATAGGATAAGAGAAGCAGCCGTTAATATATAAAGAATAGTAGCTCCGATTCTACTAGTGCCCTGATGCGCCCCCTGCGCAGTCGATTCCCCTTTATTGAATCTGGAAGTCAGTGCATCCAGTTCTTTTGTAAGAGCTATGAACATTACTAGGGTGGCGTAGGTTTTATCTTTATCCTCCATAGCCCCCCGCCATTCGTTGGCATTCTCCCGCCACTTTTCAGCAATGACGCTGGCCACAGAAATAGCCTTGTCTGATGAAGCCAGAGCGGCATTTACCGCCTTCTCTGCCGCAACCATAGCCGTGCCTACCTGCGTCTCCTGCGCTCCGAATCGCTGACTGTTAAGAGTCTCCGCGGCACTTATCAACGACATTAAATGAATGTGTAGTGTTTCCACATTCCATCTATCGTTGGATGAACCGGGGGGAGGCATAGTATTGCATTATGATACCGGCTCTGCTTTGAACAACGCACGCATATTGTTTACGATCTCGCGTATAATAGAACGCTGGCGCGCCTGCATTACGTTGGCGTTTCCAAAATTGATGCTGAGATACAGCAAGGAATCGTGAAGCTGGGCCAGGCAAAAAAACATAGCGTGCTCCACGTTATCAGCAGCCAGCATATCCTTTAGTTGTCCGTCTTTTAGATTCTCAGTCCGCATATCTACCCATCCTTCCCCCGCAGCAAGCATATCATTTAGTGTAGTTACATATCCCTCGTCCAGCCTCTGATTAACCCATTCGGATGCATCTGTCATGTTCTGCTCCCAGTCTCCATAAAGAACAGACGCGTAAAGAGGGCCGGAAAGCTTGGGTTTTCCCCCTCCGTTGTGGGCTTTTACTACCAGGACCCGCAAAGCTTTTGTTTCCCTTCTGAGAATCCCGATATGACCATACACGTCCTTGACCCTGCCGATAACGTGGGCAAACTTTCGGGAATCTTTGCCCTTATACCACACCAACAGTATTCGGAAAAAATATCCGGCGATCAGGGCAACCAAACTGAAAAGACCATTGATAAGGGTATTTACAACGGATTCGGACATATAAACATGGTGTCCAGATTAAGGACCCTGTCAAGCTTCTACCGAATCATTCGGTTCCTTTGGAATCTCGTCAGACGGAGGATTATTAGCCAGTCCTGCCATCTCAATAGGCAGCCTTCCGGAAGCCACAAAATGCTGATCCAACAAAGCGTTGTTCAGCTTCTCTAGCCCACAAAGCACCCGAAGTTCGTTCAAAGTTATGGCCCCTATTTCAGCCAGCGGTTTATATTCCCTGACACGCTGTTCAATGTCGATCAATCCAGAAAGCTCATACACCAGCCACCACGCCGTTGCATATGCCTGAATGAATACCCCGTGGCCGTCCGACCCCATAGCATTCAGCTTGCCTACGAGGATATCGAGAAGGGGAACTACTTCATAGCGCTTAAAATTCATCTCGTCGAGCCGAGCGGTCGCATAGTTAGCCGCCTTCTCCAGCCCCGCTAATGACAAAGGAACTCCGTGATTATTGAATATCTGAGATACACTCCAACGCTCGCTTTCGATGGATTGCATCTCCTGATGCGTTAGTCCCATCTTGGTATAGTTCCACTTCCCATTGAGAAAAGCCGTCTTAGCGGCATTACCGGAGCCTTCGTATTCAGCCCGCCACCATTCTTTGATCTTTCTCCACTCCTCCTCATCTCCTACCTCTTCCTCTTTAGTCAGGATACCGGAAGGCATAGCCCCGTTTTGCAGGAAGCGATTTTCCAGAGTCTGACGGGTAATGTAGTTGCGGTAAAGGTCCGTGGATGGTTCAATGTCCCCCATACCCAAAATAATATTGGAAGGATGAGGGCGGCGAAAGAAGATAATCTCTTCTTCATCAAATTCAATCTTCCTGCCGTTGATTTGATATTCAAACCCCGCAATCCGTTTCTTTTCATCGGGAATGATTCTGATATATTGCGGAATCAGAGGATACAAATGCAAAGGCTGCCCTTTACCGTTCATCTGATCCTTATACCAGAAAGCCATCCCTGTGAGCTTCATATGAAACACCCACTGATAAAGAATCTCCTCCCATGAATCGTGAGGATTAGGGGACTTGAGAAGGCGGGATATCTCGGGGTTATTTACCTCCGCCCCGGTGCTTGAGCCCACAACCTTGAACACCGTAGTCAGGAGTGCAGAAGCAGTAATGTGGCAAGCCCGAAAGGTAGCCCATACTTTTTTACTCCCCGTTTCCAGATAGGACCGGGAATCCCCCATAGCGTGAATGGGGATGCGAAGCAGATTCTCAATGAAACTGCGTTCCTTGCGTCCCGGTATAGCCATTTCAGCAATAGCTTCCCCCCGCTTTGATTTGGATATGGTATTACTCCGGCGAAATATGTTTTTCATAACGCAACAGGGCGATTGTTCACCAGTTACGCGGGGAAGTCAATCTGCATTGACTGTGCATTTCCCTTCAAGTTTGAAAAGTTTTCAAATCTACAAACGCAGCAAAGTAAGGAATTCCTCCCTCGCAGGTTGCTCTTTGAAAGCTCCATATACCGCAGAAGTGATCATGCTCCCCGATTTGCGAACCCCACGAAAACATTGGCATGCGTGCTGGGCTTGAACCACTACGATAGCTCCCTGTGGATTCAAACTTTGTAGTCCGTCACCTATCTGCTGAGTCAATCTTTCCTGTACTTGAAATCTCCTGGCATAACCATCGGCCATACGAGCCAGCTTTGAGAGTCCCACTACTTTGCCTGATTCTCCGGGGATGTAACCCATATGAATTGTTCCATGAAACGGCAGCATATGATGCTCACAAAGACTGACAAAGGGAATGTCTTTAGAAATAATCATGCCCCCATAGGGCGTATGGCCGTCGCCAGTATCACTTAGATCAAATTCTTTCTGCAAATGATCTAAAGGATTCTCCTTATATCCGCTGCACATCTCAAGGAACGCTTTAACAAAGCGGTTTGGAGTTTCTTCCATTCCTGTGCGGGTAGGATCATCCCCAGACAAACTAATCAGAGCTTTCAAACCATCAATGGTTATCTCCTTCATATTCATATCAAAATCCTTTTTTGGGATTTCCACCCAGCGGAACTAAAGGTGCAGAGCGCTTGTCCAACTTGTCCACGTTATAAAGTTTGTGAAGCTGATAGCCGGCCCGGAATCTCCCCCCTCTCAATTTTACAGATTCTGATATGTAATTCAAAATAGATGGATCATTGCGCATGGACCATTCTGGGTGCAACCACACCGGAACTTTAGGAAGTGTTCCATTTATAAAACTCATCCATTCCTCAATAGCACCAACATTATCCACTATAATTTTCAACTCATTGGCCGCAAGCAACATTTCGTCTTTAGGCAAAGCATCCCTCTTCGGTGAAACGGTAATCCAATCGAACCAGGAAGGGGGCAGTGGGAATGCTCCACACGTTTCAACATGTAGAGCTATCTTTGCAATGGAAAGCGATTCTGAGAGCGCCTGAACCCCTTCCCGATGAATGCAGGGCTCCCCCCCGGTCAATACTACAAACACGGGGTTTGCTTCTTTTGCTTCCTTTACAAGATCGGGAACATCGACAAGTAAGGATTTCTTTGGGGCAAAATCCTTATGCCAAGTGCCCGCAGAATCGCAAAATTTACATTTTACCGGACAGCCATACGTGCGAATAAAGAATGCCGATAACCCCATATGGCAACCCTCCCCCTGGAAGGCAGCGAAACGCTCGTGGATGGGTAATTGAAATGGTCGTTTCATTTATATGTGGCAGAGTTCTTTGAGTCCTCAAATACGGTTACGCGCAACAGGGATACTCGGCCTTGTTCTGTTTTCCAAAGTAAATCTGCAACCGTTTGAAATATAAATATGGCCAATCCTTCGCTGGAACAATCCGGAACGACTTTGATATTCGCAGTGCCTTCCAGAGCAATTTGAAAACTTTTCAAATATGGATCGTCTGCATTCAGCACCAAAGTATGATCGAACATAGCATCAATCCATTCCTTGAGCCATTTTAGACTTCCGAAGTCAACTACAAATCCACATTCATCCAACCGTTGCGCAGTGAATTCAAATTCAATGCCCCATGAATGTCCATGTATCATAGCGCAATGCCCATTATGGTGGGGCTGACGATGTGCGAATGGAAGATCAATATATCGTTTGGTGCAGGAAATCATGGTTTTATAATAGTAGAAGGAAGCATACCTAAATGACCCCATAACCATTTAACTCTAGCCCCCAACCATAAATACTTAAATGGATTAAAAAGAGGAAGTCCAATATTTTCGTATTCTTTTCCAAGGATACTTAGCATTCTTCTTCCCTTATAAGGCAATAGCTGTCTCCGCACCAAAAGTCGCCATCCATCAGTTATTTTCCTATATCCTACTGATCCTTTGGCGAAAGAGGCAAAGGTTTCATTATAAGGAGCAATAATTTGATCGGGTAAGACAAATCCATATTTCGTGGAAATAACCCCCCATTTCAATTTACAAGATTCTGTCCACTCAACCGAAGCTTTGAATAGTGTTCCCAAATAGAAATCTCTGACTGCGCAAGCTTCCTTTGCTTTCCTGCTTGAGCATCCAATCAATACTAAGGTAGGCACGGCCATATCCCTTTATCCTTTCATATTGAAATCTTTCTGCGATTGCAAAGCATACTCAAGGGCTTTCTCCCATCCATCTATATATTCAACTGGGTCCCGCCGGCCTATAACATGGAAAGCGAGGATACGCTCCACATCACTTCCCGTGCGACCACTGGCTTTCCCCGAAACGTCTGGGGCGTAACTAGTATTGGTGTTACGAAGCACTGTATCGAACTCAATCCCTAAAGTTTCACAATCCTTGACTGCCTGCCGCAAAATATCTACTTTATCCCAATCCAAATAAGGAAGATCAAGTATGACGGCTTGACCGTTCCAGTTACCCAAAACAAATGCGGCGTGCAGCGCTTCAAAGAATTCCCTCCTGCAATCAGGATAAATTGCATGATCTCCACTATGCACCCCCAGAGATAGCAATACTTCCTGATGCAATTCATTAGCCAGAGAAAGAGCAGATGCATAGGCAATGGCTGAAAAAATAGCATTGCGATTCGGCACCACAGTTTGCTTCATATTATCCTGAGCATAGAAACCTTCCGGAACATCCTGTTCAGCAGTAGTCAATGCAGAGGACGCAATGCCTCCGAATGGGACCGAAATTCGAGTATGGCCCAAATCCTGTGCTTTCAGATACTCCAAATTCTTATCCAATCTTTCCAATTCAAGTTTATGCTTCTGCCCATAATCGAAAGACAAGAGATGGATACTGCGATTCTGTGCCAAATGACGCAAAAGGAGGCAGGTTGAATCCATACCTCCACTGATTGATTGAACAACATGAGTTTTCATATATCAAGTTGCACTATTTCTTTCTTATTACAACATGCAAACTTGATTGAAAAATTAGATTCTTGAACAGACTCATGCTCACGTTTCCATTGCTGTTTTAACTTTTCTTGAAATTCAAGATACCACTTTATCTCACAGTCAACCCCTACGGAGGAAACTTTTCTTAGTGGCAATTTACCTCCAAATGTTTTCCATATACCGAAAGCTTCGGGAGTAAATCTCCATCCAAGACTATCCACAGATGCAAACGGAAATGATTGCAAAAGATCAACGAAGCTCAACCCAAAGCCATGAATCCATTTGGGCCATACAGTTTCAAATGCTTTGGAAACCCAGTAAATTCGAGCTTTCTTACCCATTACTAAACGACGATTCGGACGCCGACCTACTAGCCCCCCGATAGCAATTCGTGAAAACTCATCAGCAATTCTCCGCAATGCTTCCAGGCTACTTCCTGCGTGCCAAGTAGGAATCACCTCAATTCCAGCGGTTCGCATAGCAATTGCATTGCTATAGCTTACATATTCATCCCCAATCACATCTAAAGCAAATACATGACGCGGAGCATGTGCAGTGTCCTGCAATCGTTTTATACAAGATATATAATCACCTAAAGCTATATGCTTGTCGGATGTAAATGCGGAATATGCACCAGAATCCATTACCCAATCCCTCCCTGTCAAATGCGTGCTCATCGCATCCTTCCAGAAAGGGAAAGCTATAAGCACAGAAGGTTTCATTTTGAAAAGGTTCTTTCAGAGCGTCCGCTGGAGGGAACCGCGGCCAGTCTTATAGTTGGTGCTGTGTGTGTGTGTGGATTTCTTCAAAGCTTTACCTACTCTTTTACCTCCCCCCGAAGCAGCATCAATAGCGAGTCGCAGAGTGGGATTATTATTCGGAAGTGCCTCCAATTGCAACATCTCCCTTTTCCATCGGATACGAGCTTTTCTTTCCACTTCCAAATAATATTCAACTTCCTGTTTGAGATTCTGACTGCTTCCCCGCACACTCATTTGCCCGAACTTATTCCACCTGCCAAATGCACAAGGACCCATTTCCCAATTAGTAGCATCAACGCTATAGAAGGGAAGGGCGAGTATTGATTGTTCACTGCCGAAACCAAAACCGTGTATCTTCTTTGGCCATATCCTTGAAAAGCACTGCTCTGCGAATTTCATTTTTGCTCCAAGCCGCATCCGCGCACAACCACCGATAGCGATCTTTGGATATTTCTGAGCCATCGTTATAAGGACATCTGCCGGCTCACCATAATGATAACAAGGGATTGCTTCGACTCCCTGCGCCCACATTATTTCGCAGTTATGCAAACTGGCTTCATGGTTGCCGATCACATCCAGAGCAAATATTTCCGTCAAAGTAGGATCATCCCGGCGAAGCTTTATACAGAGATTGATATATTCCTGCAAATCAATCGTAGCCCCGCTCATATAAGCAGAGAATGCGCCAGAGTCTAGAACCCAGTCCCTATAACAATACTGCGCCTGATTAGCCAAAAAAGGTTTGATATAGAAATACGATACCAACAATGCGGGAGCGCTCTCTTTGCCTAATTGCTTTACTCCCCGCTTTCCTTGCAACACGTTATCTCCCTGCGCCCCTTTAGGGGCGGCAGATAAACGAATAGTGGGGTGACCCAGCCCGGCACCATTCACATGATGTTCCGCAGAGTTAGCTCCTGTTTGACTTTTATGGGCAACGGCCAAACGCACTGATGGAAATTTCAACATACTCAAAGTCCTCCCCCCTTCGGGGTGATAAGCCAAACGAACATCCATATCAAACCCCCCGACGGGGCGGAGTAACCTTTTTAGGAGCAACAGGCACCAAAGCAAGGATGGCCGCGGAGTAATCAGGATATTTCCCTTCCTCCTTATATCGCTGCAAAGCATCATGCGCCGCATCGCTGATTACCAACTGCTTCATCCCCTTGGCAATATTAGTTCCTTCCTGATCTTCGGAAGGAGTATTAACCGGCATATCCCCGGCTGCGGGGGGGTCCCACTCCGCTGCAAGTAAAGGTTCGAATTCCGAATGATCGAAACCCGTCAAGGACAGATCAAACTCGCCATCATTAAGCTCTTTAAGCATATCCGATACTCCTTCCCAATCCCACTCTGCTGCCCATTGATTAGCCGCAAGATTAGCGGCCATCTCTTTCTTCTTGTCCCAATTTACTTCACGATAAGCGAATCGCACTCCGGAAGTCAACATCACATAACCATATGCAGTAGTTCCCGAGACATCCGCCGTTTCCAGTTTATTGGTATATTCGATTTTAGCAGCATCATCACTTTTGAACTCTTCAATTCGTTTATGTCCCCCCACCAACTGCTTTGTTCTTGAATTCCAAACGATTCCAGAAAGATCGCCAAATTCAGAAAGTGATTTTACGAATGCAGCTTTCTTTTCGTCACTGCTCCATTCCTTCCTGGGATTCTTTGCATTCGCTTTAAGCGATTGCAGTGTCTGTTCTTTTTTTACTTCGTGTTTCTTTAGTGTAGCCATAGCAGTGTTGAGTCTTACATGAAGACGTGGGCCAGTCAATCTTATTTCCTGAACTTCCTCCGAAGCCTTAACGTGATAAACCATACCCGCGGGCCACATAGAAGCATCAGCGCTCTTTCCCATCCGTTACGAAGATCAATAGAGGAAGCTACGTAAGCAAGGAAAACTCTATACCCGGCCCATGCCCAGAGAATCAGAGCAAGCAGAATCCAAATCCAGTTTGAAAAGTTTTCAAAGTTCATAGCACAAATATTTTAGACTTCACGAAATACGCCCCGCTCCAGATAACCATGCCAAGTTCCGTTCCAGGATTTTATCAGGATAGAAGGAGCGGCGGTAATGGTTCCATCTTCATGCTCTGTAACCTGATGCGCTTGGAGGTTTCCTATAAACCAATCCTCCCGGCCCGGCGGGCAACAATACCAGTTACCGTCCCGCCCGTGCTTGCCATACTCCCCTGGCTTGAGATTCAGGTTTCCATCAGCATCAGGTTCTTTTCTTGTTCCTTTCATAATATTTAACCATATAGAAGTTTCTGCGGGGAAGTCAACTCTTCCCATGCGACACTAACCGAATCCTCAATATCATCATTTTTTCCGTTAGGGAAATCAAGAAGCTCATCTAAGAAATCCTTATTCCAGGGACCTTCAACCATAAACATTCTGCCCTTTTCCAAAACATTCAACCACCCCTGCGCCCGCATCAGTTTCCCTCCGACCCCTGGATTTCTTTTTACCACTTTTACCTGACCGGATAAAGCCTTGCGAATGTTTTGTAATCCAATTTCAAATCCACTTACGGCTTCCATAGCCATCTTGTTACAATTCCATTCCAGCTTATCCCTTAGAGATAAAGCAAGAAGACGGGGCTCAAGCTTTGGCCAAGCCAGTTTTACCCGGAACATGTTAAGTATATAAAACTCTTCTTTGTCTGCATCCCATGCGCAAAGCGATCCTACTGAATAGTCCGATGTTTTCTTCTCTGTAAGAGCAAGGTCCCACCCCCGCAATCTGGGAATATGGATAGGGACACGATCCATAGGAATTCTTCTAAGCCGGCTAATATCTGCCTGCCCCTCCGCAATAGAACGGGGGTTGCCCATGTATTGAGAATCCCATTCGTAAGAAGGGATAGACGCTTTAACCCCCATGAGCCAGGCAGCATTACGAACTTCCGGAAATAGCGCTTCCCCCGATTCTCTTCCTAAAGGATCATTTTCTCCCGCAAAGGCAGGGAGATTAGTTACTTCAAATATACGCTCTTCCTGCCCTTCTGCTTTGAGCGTATCAACATACTCCTTGCTAGTTAAATGTCCTATCAAATCCTTTGGATGCCAACGCGTCCCAATGATGAATACTTTAGCCCCCGGAGACAAACGAGTAACGCAATCTCCGAAATACCACTGATGCACTCTATTTCGCTGAGTCTCGCTTTCTGCTTCCGCCCGGCCTGCATGGGCATCGTCAATAATAAGCCAGTCCACCCGGTTCCCTGTCAATTTACTTCCTACCGATTTTGCCCTCAAGGTTGACCTATTGCCAAGCATCCACGAATCCGCTTTATCCCTACCCCGAATAATCTCCCCCGCTTTAGGAAACACTAAAGCATATAAAGGATTACTTATCCTCGCTTTTACCTGCTGAGAAAACTCAGTCATCAAATCATGCCTATGTCCAGCGATAGCGATGCTGATTCCCGGAGAATGCCCCATTAGCCAGGAAACAGTCTCAACCGCCAGCATAAGGCTGTTGTGGGTGGGTATGCAAGCCTCCCCGCAAAGGAACATACCCGATGGATGATTTACTTGGATGCAGGTAGTATTGCCCGTTCCGCATCGTTCAACTTTTTCTATGTAACGACATCGTTTCTGCGGATTGCGGAGTCTGGCTACTTTTCGTGGAAGAGAGGCTACTCTGTCTGCATAAAATAAGATTCGGTATTTTGGACCACAGTCAACTCCATTTATAGTTGCCCGCCCTTCGGACATGGCCGCCTTGATTCCAAGCGAATGGACTAATCGCCGAACATCGCAGGCGAGGCGATAGTTTACATTGCAGAATTCAACCTGTCCATCAGACGAAACATAGCCGTCAGTGTCAATTAGGCCTTTCAGCAGTTCCCTCCTCTGCTCCGCGCTTCCCCTCATATATCTCTCTGGGATGTGCTTGTTTTCATGCAATCCAGAGTCTTTCAGCCATCGAATATACCAAGAAGCCTGCAAACGAAACCGCATCGCGTAGGCTGTTCTGCTTACCGGAAATCCCATCGCAGAGAACCTTTGAGCATAATGCTCTTGATCCTCCTCTGTTGCCGTGAATAAGTTTCCATTAGAGTTTCCATCCCCAAGCCAGCAGCCAAGCACATAAGGAGCCACCACAAAAGGCTTTTCCGGCAACACCAAAGCTCCAGACTCAGGAAGGGCGGGGGAGCGGCTGGACGTTCTTTTGCTAAGCCGTTCAGTGGTCCAGAGCGTGTGTGTTGTTTTCCGCTTTCGACACATACGGACTGACCACAAATGCTCGCCATCCGCCTTCACAAACGTTCCGTCATCCATTGTCAGTTTGTAGATCGGTCTGCGCTTCCAGTGTTTCACGCATAAAACAGAAGTCACAGAACCATCCTGGGTGAATACCCGATCCCCTACTTCAAGGTCCGCAATTTTTTTAAACCCGTCCGGGGTAGGAATCAAAGTATCATCGTGCAGAGCCTTACCGTGCTGCGGGGGGATTGAAACTGCTTGATAGGCTCCATATGTCCCATCAACTACCCCCTGCACAAGATCAGCCAGAAACTTGTGCAACTTCCCCATCTTGATTTGAGAAGTCTTCGGATTGTTGAATAACATCAAATAAGCCAGGAAACTTTTCCTGGCCTTCTTGATAAGCAGAGCAAATTTCTGCCTGTGTGCAGGATTCATCCCCCAACCCCCGCTTTTGATTTGACCGTTATTAGTCTTGGTCCGGAAGGGGGCATGGCTTTTGCTTTCTCTGCCGCGGCCCTCAGGGCATCCGCTTTACGTTTTTCGATGAATCGTTTTTGCGCCGCTACTCCCTCGGCAATTACATCAAAGATTTCATCCATGCTCTCATCCGGAACTTCCTCTTCAATAGATTGCGCAGTGATCGGTGCGGATACATCCGGAGCGTCCGGAAGCTCATGTCGAATCCTCTCTATGTAGCCCCGGTGCCGCCCTTGCGTCTTGAGATAGAAGATAGCTGCGGCAGTGGAGCCGTTACGCATTTGCTTAAATAAACACCCCTCTGCAAAATCCACCGCCATTTCTTTAACTTCAATTACCCCCTCCGCAAATGCCGGGTCTTCATCGACATATCGGGTAAACTTTGTCCGCGAAATATTGGCTTTCAAACAAGCCAGAGAAATATTTCCCAAACTGCTGCGCAGAGTCTTTAAAAGAAACTGCTTCTCTGCGGCTATTATACGCAACGCTCCCTCGGATTTTTTCTTTTCTCCCCCCGGAGTGCCGTCAATAATTCGTTTGGATGCTCCCCCCGGAACAGAAGGCGGGGGGCAGACCGCGGGCTGCGATCTTCTTTGAGGCACTATGCGTTCTGTAGAGCGGTCCGACATTTGAAAAGTTTTCAAACGCTTTTAGCACAACAGATACGGCTATTCAAGCTAAAAGACTTTCTTTGCATAGCGTCAGATTATGGAAACCTCGCCCGCGGTTATAAATCCATGCCAGCCGCAGCCTCCTTGGATTAGAACCGAAGGGGTAACCGTAAGATCGTTATAGTTTGTTCCGCTTATGTTCCAACGAATATCCTCCCCCGATTTGTTTTTGATTCCCTGCCCAGGCAGAACTCCCCTGTCAGCAAAAGTAACTTCAACAAAATGACACCCAACCACGGTTCCCTTTTCCCTCACACATTTAGGGCATTGAAACCATACGCATTGGGCTTCCTCTATATTATTTACAGGAATTCGATAGTCCCGCAGTTCCTTTTTCTTCTCTGTTGGACATCCCCGTTCCCTCCACGTAGCCTGATCCCCTACGCATAATTCTACATCCGTCATACGGCGGTCGTATCTGTAAAATTGGGGATTCAAAGAAGAAAGTTTCATATCAACAAATTTCTATTCTTGTAACCAAAGGAGAATCAGGGCCAATCCCAATAACAAAAGGTGTATTCAAACCAGCCCGACTTAACTCTGTTCCTACAACATCCCCCTCTTCATTATAAAACTTACGGCTGATCCGCAGAGAAGACATTCCCGCAGGAACACTGGTTTGCCGAGCAAACAAAGCCAATACAACTTGCGGGGTAAATACATCCTGCCGCCTTCCATCCTGTGGCATGAATTGTTCAGTCCGCCGCAATGCGGCCTGCAAGATATCAATGATAACCCAAAGATCAGAATTCTCTTTGGCCTGAGCTTCGCAACGCAAATGAAGGGGGTGTGCTTCTTCTCTGTCCATAAATATTAGTGTGTAGTGACCCGCAGACTAAATCACTAAACTGAAAGGAGCAAGCTTATTCCTTCTGCCCTGTGGACGGGTTCCGCAGGCAGAGGAATCCGGCGCCGTTGCAGCGCGAACACAATCCACAAATTCCAGTTATCGGGTCCACTCTCCATTTCTTACCCCAACACCCGATGCACCTTTTTGTTTCCGCGTCCGGAACCTTCGCAGAGGGATGCTCTGCGGCCGATAACTTCTTGAGAAAGGCATCGGACTTCGCCTTCTGTTCTTCTTTCATTTTTTCTGTATAGAGCCCCATAATGTTATTCGTTAGATTTCACTATAATTTTCTTTGTAAGCCAAGCCCCGATTCTTTCCTCCGGATAATGAATATTGAGTATTTCCATTATAGAATACCAATCAACCATTACGTCTTTCCCGACTTCAAGAAGGGGACAGCCCAGCGCCGAGTCATCTACATAAAATGGGGCGTAAGCTTTCTGGCTGGAAGACCATCGGCCTTGATTCGGGTTTACATTGGCACTGTCGAATTCTACTCCCCGATCCGATGCCCATTGCATTGCTTCCACTAAAGTCTGCCCGCTGCGAACAGTCCATAGTATTAACTTCCAGCCCCGTTCCTTTAGAAATCGGAGGGATTCAATGGCCAGATGAACTGGTTCCCCTATCTTCGGGAATCTGGAAACCGCGCAAGTGCCGTCAAAATCAACAGCTAGTAATTTTGGTTTGGTTTTCATTTCGACAATAACTCATTCCAGTCTCTTTCCGCAAGATCAAACCACGCAGACCACTTCTCTGCATTCTCGTTTCGTTCCCATCGCTTTGGATACAGAACGTCAACCCATGCCACGTGAGTTGGCTCCCAAAGATCATATAGACATTGCGGGGCACCGAGATAAGCCCAGGCCCATATATCTATAAGCCATCTCCCGCTTACAAACAGCCAGTCATGCCCGGTAATCATTCCCAGCGTAGTAGTCAATCCACAATCTGAACAGGCTTTCTCGTCTCCGCCATAAATCTCAACTGTTCTGGCTCCTTTCTCTATCCATCGGAAGGGCGAGGAATTTACCCAGGTGCAAGTTCCGTAGGGATGATTCTCCTCCCATATTCCTTCCTTGTTATCGAAATATTTCTTATCGACCAAATTCCAAAAAGACCGCAAAACTTCCTCCGTCAAAACGCTGTCCCGGAGTTTTCGCTTTCTTTCATTAGTTGCCATAACCAATAAGGATTGTTCATCCGCGCTCATAGACTTCCAGCCTCGCCCTCCGGAAGTTTCCCATTCTTTCCTGGCTTCTGCGCATTCTGATTTGGAGTAGAGCATTGTTTTAATAGGTTTTCATGTATGTATTCCGCCAGGGCTATGCAATCGTCAAAATCTTCCCCCTGCGCCAAAGTCCATCCAAAGATAAGAGCATACCAGCCGCAGGTATCCAGTTCAATGCTTCCTTTCAATCTCCATACTTCTATTTTGAATTCATGAACAAGCTGCGCAACACGGCCGGGATTCAATCCTCCTATAGAAGGGGCTGGGGCCAGTTGATTCTTCACTACTGAATCCTTACCTGATTGCCCTTTGCAGGTTTTACACGCGTGAGTCCCCGAAACTTTTGGATTCACAGTAGGGAAGAATTGATATCCAGTCCCCCCGCAATCCGGGCAATCTTCTTTATTCATAGATTTGAAAAGTTTTCAAACTTCAAGATTCAATCTTCTGCCTTTTGGGACCGGTTTAGGGACGAACTTTGGCCCGCGGCAAGCAATTCCGCAGAAATATTGAAGTTTTTTTATCATACCCATTATGCACCGCGCTTCCGCAGGATGAAGATGTGTCTCCGGTTCTCTTAGGAAAATAGGCACCCGCTCTTCCACCGTCTTTTCAAAGAAGAGAATAATAAGCCCGGCCGCATGGCGCACATCGTTGGAAGCGTTCCTAAGTTGCAAAAGGGAAATGGGTATAGGCACCCTGCCTTGAAACAACTTTTCCCATACTTCTCCGAATACTCCCCCCTGGCTTATGTGAATCCACTTGTCCAAAGGAAGTTTTTCTTCATCCATCACGTAAGCAATGGTGTTGAATCCATCTAGCGTAAAATACCCCGCCGTAGTATGTAACTCGTCCAGAGTATCGGCAACCATGTGAGACATTTTCATCCCACGAAAGCTGTTCTCTTCTCCATCAACATAAACACTCATTTTACATTTTACCTTGGAGAAGAATTTTTATCTAAAGCGGCAGTAGCCTGTGCGATGATGCGGTGTAAAACAGATGAGTCTCCACCGGGCCCAGAAGCCCACTCCATCAGAGCCATTGTCGCGTCCCGCAGACTAGAGAGTTCTCTTTCTAGCGCTCTTGATACATTAATATCAACACAATGCCGACCTGCTGGAAAGTCAGCGGCTGCATCGGTGCGTGGTGTGTCTGATGTTGTATTACTCATTGTAATGACATTCTTTTGCCACTCTTATTTCTTAAACCCCAAAGCATTGCAGGCCGCATTGATTCGTAGAAACGATTCCTTCAACTCTGTAACCAAAGGATCAGAAGGGCGGGCTACGTAGGGCAGCGTCAGATTGGGGTTTCCGGGGCGCACCGCGGCGATGCAAACAAGATTGATCTCCCCGCCCAGCTTTTCCTTTGCAAGCGATTCTGCGTGCTCCGGGGAGTCGATTTGCCCCTGCATGGAGAAGTTGGCTACCAGACTGTTACTCCTGCGAACAAAAACCGTAAGGCCCCCGCAAAGGGGGAAGATTCCCGGTTCCGGTTCCTGCTGTATGTCAGGCTGAATCTCCTCTGCGTAAACTTCCAGCGCTATCGGGCTTCCCCTCCGCGGTGGTTTGGGAAGGGCGGCTAAAGCTGCTGGCGGAGTTCGGCGGGGGGGACGTAGGGCTGCATTCATAATGATTGGTCTTTTGAAAAGTTTTCAAACGTAATCCTTTCCGAAAACAGCTTCATCAAACCCCTTCATATCATCCTTGTTTTTGAGCCATCCCTCTACATCGAAAATACAATGACATGGTTTGCCCCCCGGCTTCCATTCTTTTAGGGATACGGCTCCGTCCTTCTCCGGATTCTTTACTGCTACCTTCCGGAATCGTGAAGTCCGATCAATAGGGACAAAGACAATACGGCCATCGGCCCGCGGGCTAAGTATCCGCGCCAGACCGCTTTCTGTTTCTCCGTGATAGAATCCTTTAAACATACGAATATATTAAGTGAGAATGGATTTTTTGCAAGGGGAAATTTTTAATCGGGCAATTCGCTATCCAGGAACAAAACAACCTTTGCACCCTTCTTCCCGTCCTTTCTACGCTCCGCTCTTATATCCAGAAGAGGGGCCGGTTCTCCATCACTTCCCCGGCATTCTACTTCCAAGTCCCCATGCGCTGCGCCTATAGCCTCTGCGGCCCCGGCCAGGTCCAGTATGCTCATACCTTTGGAAGCGGGGGCAGGTAATTCCAAGCCATATAGGAAAGCCCCCCAGCATCTTGTCATTTGCCCCTGGCATACAAAGTCATCCCCCCGCCGCGCCGCTTCCTTTACCTCCTTATTAAATACCTTCCTTCCCACCTCGCTAACCCACGGACAGTTATCGCACGGAGTCCCCAATCGGGTTCTATACGCTGCCCCATATTCGTAGGCCGTGGCCAAAAGCTTCTCCAGTATTACGGAATGCTTTCCCCGGTCAATAGAAGCAGCGTGAAACTCGTAAGCGATAGCAGCCTTTTCAAGTTCTGCCCGGCGAGCGGCCAGTAATCGTTCTCTTACTTCTGGCTCAGTCATGGATTCAATCCTTTGATTATATGTATAGCCTCGGCGGGGTTCTGAGTTCCCCTTATTGCTTTGATTTGAAAACTTTTCAAATCCTCAGCGGATATGACTTTGTGCTCCCGAATCAATCCGCTGATCTTAGCATAAAGCTCTCCCGCCAGTCTACGGTCCGCTTCACTTTCCAAGCATCCATGATTTATAATTGTAAGAATCTTGGCCAACAAATCTAGGTCTCTCCAGGAATAAGAACAAGACACACCAGGAAACTTTTGCTCTGCTTTCTGAGCTTGCAATAAAAACGCATCCGGCCATTCTTCCATAACAGTCCGGCGGCATGTGCCATCGTAATGATTACTCGCAACGTGAATCATTACCCGCAACTCCTCCCCCGAAAAAGAAATATTGAACGAAGGTTTGAACCAAATGGATTCGATTTTCATGATATTTAACTTAGATAATATTTTCCACATTAGCGCACTCTGCGTCATTGATTTCTTCTCGAAGTGCAAAGTAATCGTTAGTGGCATCAAGGTCCACCGGCCCCTTTCGGCCCGTTTTGTCTGCTGGTTTACGAATAAAGCCCACGCTGTTGATATCGCACAAATGCAGAGTGCAAAGGGGGCGCAGGTGTGGGGGAGCTACGCAACCGGACGGCCCCATATATGGCAACGTGGAGTGTCCTGTAGTAGCGGGCACTGGCTCCCCCCGCTCATTGGCTATCTTGGGCACCATTGCACAGTAGTCAGGATCGCAACACTTGGTTGCGCATCTAGTGGGGCACTTGAGACAGTGCGACAGAGTTAACTCCGCCATTCGGCGGTAGAGTTCAGGTATATCAGCCATAAAAATTTAGATGCTTGCCAATGTATTAATCAAAGCATAGGGATCAATACCTCTCCGGATTGCAGTAGTAGCTGCCCAGGATATTCCCTGCCCATCCAAAACGCCGCAAATAATTTCATGAATCGCGCTGCGGTCGGCTTTGAGCTTACGAGAAACGATACGAGACATATGATTACGAGTCTCTGAGTCCTTCTGGTAAGGCAAACAAAGAGCTACACCCTGTTCTCTTGTAATCTCCGCAGCATCGGCTTCCCCCGGCTCCAAAACAAAGCAGGGTAAGCAATCCTCGCCCCGTTTATACCAATTCCACACACGATGCCAGCCATCCAGAATAATGATGCGATCCTCCCCATTCTTTTCCAAATACACCAGAGCAGGAACCGTATCCATACCGGGATGCAATTCATTTTCCGCATACTCCCGGTCAATGTCCGCTTCCAGCAGAACGGGAAGGAGGGGTTCAATATCCGCCCAAAGCGGTCGGCGGGGTGCATTGAGAATAATATTCCAGGCCGCGGCCACGCTAAACATTCTATCGTCCAGATATGAATGGAAAGTCTGATTGCCCCGCTTGGCAATGATTTTCAGACAGTCAACATCTATATCTGGAAGGGAAGGTGGGTTGAACTGTTTCATGCTAATGGGATGTATAAGGTTTAACCCCCGAATCGTTAAGCATGCATGCCAGAATTTCCGCCCCGAATTTGGATTTACAGGCCAAAGCACTCTCGCAGCTTGACCCTCCTTTTCTATAGAACCAAAAGACAGACCAAATCCAATTACCATTGCCTTTTTTATTTATGACAAGCTCTTTGATTGGATGCCAGCCTCGGGGCAAACTTCTTTGCCGCTTTTCCTCTGCTTCGATGGCTTCCTGTTGTGCTTCTGTTGGAATCATGCTCTTGGATAAGTTGTGCCGGTAAGGGCGGTTGTTGCTGCGTTCGTTGCGTCTATGTGAAATCCTGGCCAAACATAATGCCCGGTCTGGCGGCTCCATTCCTTTGCGTGATGCTCCTTAGTCGTGAAAGCGTTAATACCCCGTTGCGTGGCCCAATGAATAAAGGCAATCTCCGCTCCCCAGCACATCATTCGCTTAAACTTGATACTGCGAACAAAGGTTTCCATATCCCCTTCCAACGATTCATGCCCAATTTCCAGCCAGATATCCGCCAGCAATACATCACATTTCCCCTCCCACTGCAAAGCGTCCACATTGATTAGCGTCAGCTTGTCGCTCCGTTTCCATTGCGACAGACCCACAAGTTCTCCCCAGGAATCAAAAAGCTCCGGAGAGCGTTCCAGAATCGTTACGTGATTCACTTTGGGATTCTGGAGCAAGTTGAAGGGGAGCACGCATAGTCCGGCCCCCGCAACTATCACGTCTCCGAATGCATTTGCGTTGTGGTGAAACTGAGACTCCAACTCCATAACCGTTACTGACATCCAAAGCAGACCATCCTTATCGTGCAGCGTGGGAATAAATCCTTTAGGCTTTACCATTCCAGAGTAGTAGCTGGGCAGGATATGATTGCTCTTGGATTCCGACATAGAAAGAATCCAGCCCCCGTAGGTGCCGGGCTTATAAGTATTGGGGGCTTTGAGCAGTTTCATTTTTGAAAAGTTTTCAAATAGAATTCATTGATCTCAGTAAGAAGGGCGGGTATTTCCCTTACGTCTCCTGTTTTGCTAAGAAAATGAGCGGACCTATCTTTGATCACCATGAACATCCCGTTCTGCATAACAATCATAACATCAGCCCGATGCGTTTTTACCGTATTGCCTTTACTATGACTCAGAGAAGGATAATATTGCCTTGAATCCGTTCTGATCCGAAATTCATTTTTCGATGCTTGAGTGAATATGTAAAAGACGGGTTTCATTTTTGAAAAGTTTTCAAACTACGATCTGTCAGTGATGGCTTGAACAAGCAATCTTCCGGCGGAAGTCCTCGGCACCCAAGAAACAACGGTCACGATGACAGCATCAGGACAATCCTTTGCCATGCTGGTAAATCTGCGACGAATCCCCATGAATGCTCCGATGGCCGTTTTATACTTGATACCCTGCTCTCTGTAAAGCCATCCATCAAGATGACCGATTTCAGATATTGTTACTGTTCGGAGTATGATTCTATGCTTGCTCATGAATATGAATGAATTCTAAGGCAAAATACTTCTTTTGCAAGCGAAATTTTCACTTTTTCCTTTTATCCCCTAAAAATCTTTCGTAGGATGGGGAATGCACACACTTCCAGACTTCTCCCGGCTCATCATTGTCCCCGTCCGGCATACACCGGTCCTTTCTACTTGGCCGTTGCTGTCGGCCTTCAACGAGGATCAGCGTAGAATGCTTCCAGTCCCTCCAGCGGAAAATGCTTTAACCCTCTTCCATCATCACATCGCGGCCATGCAAGAAGCCTACGACGACCGAAAAACGTCAGTTATTATTCTCCAGGACAATTGCATTCCTGCCGTAGAAGACTGGCACCAGAAGGCGGGGCAAATGTTTTCAACTTTGCAGCACCTTCCCTGGGGGCAAATAGTTTTACGGGGAGGGCAGGCCCCGGCAAACGCTATGCGAGTAATCGGAACCGACTGGATTGTGCTTCCTTTCGGATCAATCCATACCTTTGCTTACATTATCCGCCGGCCCGTAATCGAAATATTCCTCAAGAAATTTGCCCCCCGCGGCCAAGTCAATGTGCCGAAATCATCTGTGTTACCAATGGCTATAACAAATGCGGTGCATGAAGCAAGGCTTCAAGTTTATACCCCTGTTCAGCCTTTATTACGGAGAATCAAACCCGATTTCTGATTTTACTCTGGGACAACTCCCGTCCCTACGGCCCGAATAATGAATCGAACTCCCAAATAAGGGGGAAGATTATTATGTGCAGCCCCATCGGCCCCATAGGCCCCCGTGGCATAGGCTACGGCCCCTCCGGTAGAAAGATCAGTCCCTGTAGTCAGCGCTGGAACTTCTGCCCCTGTAAGAGCATGAGTAGCTGCGCCCCCCGTTTCTCCTAAATCATACGTTGTCCCAATCCCCACGGGGAACTTATCCCGCAAATCGGGGATATTGAAAGTAGTCGATCCATCCCCCACACCAAACACGGTTCCGATGGCGCCATACAACTCCACGTTAACCGCACGGGATTTAGCAGACCCGTCGCAATCATAGCAACCGGGAGGAAGGGCGCCAGCATGGATACGTATTGTTCCTACCGGACAAGCTTCTACGATAGCTAACTGGCGGGCAATCTCCACCACATCCCCAATAGTCAACGATTCCTCCGATCCATCTGCTTTACGCACCATAATAGCATCGTCCGATTCCCGTATATATAGGAAAGCCGTATGAGCTTCGGGAAGAGTCTCTACTGTTCTGGGAAGGCGTTTAATAGTGAGCATGATTGGGTAGTATTCCTTATTACCCCCGAAAGTAAATTCCCAAAAGAAAAACCCTTCCGACCATTTGATGTATCGAAAGGGTTTAACTTTTCGCCGGGGGCGGAGGAGAGGGATTGTGTCTCATCCAGCCGGAGACCCCGTGCTGTTACCCGCAGTAATAAATTACATTGGACAAAATTCAAATGAAATTTGAAAAGTTTTCAAAATGCCATCCAGCCCAAATGGTCTATAAAAGGGAGGGCGGCCATAGAACTTCTTAACCAAAAATTGAACTCTACTCCATTCATTACTCCGGAGAACGCTATCGTTTGAATGTCCGCCAGCGCTTTCACAGTCTTGATGCTCAGGTTGCGGTATCCTTCCCGGTATCCTTCTCTGCTATATCCCTCGCCCCTATCCTGCGACCCCGGAACAAGGTCCATGCCCCTGCAAATGATTGATTCCATGATCCTTCCGGAATGTGCCCTCCGTGCTCCTATGGATAACTCCCCGCTTTGGGGCTGATCGAAAAGCAATCCCTGTGTGGCAGAAGGCGGGGGAGCAGTTTTCATTTTTTACCCCTCCTTCTCCAACTCATTCATTTCTTTGTTGGATACTTTTCTTGATCCTTCAAATCTCACCCCGCAATAACAACAGCAATGGGGCAATTCAATCGAAGCATTCTCTATCCAGAATAAGTTTTTGCACCGCGGACAACGAATGCAATCCAATTCTCTTTTCTTCCCATTCCACCCCAAAAATGAAAACATGCTCATTGTTTTAGCTCCCGGACTTTTCCCCGTAATAATATCTGGCCGGGCGGCAGATATTGAACAAAGCATTTCAGAAATTAACGGACACCAGCCATTGAGAAGGGCGAGCATCCTGTTCGCTGGATGGGACTCGGATATTTGTAGATTCTCGTTGATTGATATACTGCGCCACAACTACGGCTGGAGGAGAACTCCGCGCAATCCCCGCGGTTAAACCTTTGGATGCAGCTTCCAGGTATTTGTTCCGCAGGGTAATTGTTCCAAACTGAGTTGGCAGGAAGGAGGCTGCAAAGCGGATATACAAATCCGCATCCGGATCATTGGAGAATTGCCGAGACAGGATAGCGAGAACATCCGTAAGGGCCAGCCCATCCGTTGTGATCTTCGTAAGTGCATCCGCTACCTGCCCCGCCCGTTCCTTCTGCTTGTTATATTTCTCCAGCGTCTTGGCTCCGGAAAGGGCTTTGGAGGTAAGGAGTTCAATACCCACTTCCACCGACTCCGGTTTGGGAGCATACCCTGTTCCTCCCCCGGCAGTGCTTTCGCATCCCGTAAAGGCGGGGGAAATCGCGAGGCAAGCGATAGCTGAAAGAATAGAAAGGAATCTGTTTTTTGTTTTCATGTATGTTTGTTGTTTTATTTTGTTTGACCGAAAAATTATCATCTCCAGTAATAGGTAAGAATAACTGCCCCGATGACAATACAAATAACCGTAGCAAGAAGCTCCTCCCATTCGTGAAGACCGCCAAAAATCCCAGAGATCCCGATCAAAATGAAAAAAATTCCGAATGCAATCATGTCCAGTCTCCTTTCAAAGGAATACCATCATCTTCCCAACCGTCTTCTTCATTTAGTTTTGTGTTCATGCTTTTGAAAAGTTTTCAAACATAAATTAACCTAAAATAGATACTTTGCAAGTATATATTTCATTTGCAGGAAGCGATCTTCGCCTCTTCCGTTTTAGAGGCGGACCACTCGCGCACCGTTTGCCCATAATGAGATTCAGCGCAGGATATACAAAACCACTCCCCGCAATATAGACAACGGATAGCCCCCTCCCATATCTTATGCTCCGCACCGCACCTGCAAACGATAGAATGAGAAGCCGCGGCCGATACCCATTGATGACAAAGGCGCTCTCTTACTGCATCAGAAGGGGCGCGCATTAGGTGCTCCCTTAGTAAAGGTGAACATTCAGACATAAAAAGTTATTTCACAGTGTCCGACCATTGCATTAGTTTACCAGTTAATCCAGCCCGTTCTTCGAGGAACCTTCCCCTCTTGGAGAATCGGCGGGTAAATGGTGCTCCATATACAGCAATGAACTGCTTGGAAGAAAAGGAGCGAATGCAGCGGAGTAATTCCCTCCCCCGCAAATATTCCCATAAGCTTGGCAGCCCTACAACGGTTCCCTCTATTTCCTGCCCGATGAGAATAACTTTTCCTGCTACCTCCAAATGTGGAATTATCTCCCACACAAATCTACCGTTATTCGGGGGCCAGGAGAGAATAGATACCCCGTGAGGCTTTGGCAAAACATAACCAGCGTATTTCTTCATCATCCCAAACTTCCCGTCATACTTCCGGGTAATCCACCATCCCCCATTTACGCAAGGCTTAGGCTCAATTGCAATCAGGAGAAGTGGGCGATCCTTACTTGGCAACTCCATAATCCCCTTTGATAACTCCAGATGCGGTCCGGCCCCCCAATCTATAGTATATTTACCCCGGCAGGTATTTACAAGAAGCTCCCATTGCGATTGCGTCAGTCGCGCGTGACCAAGATGCTTGGAACATAAAAACTTCTCACAGCTTACGACTCCCCCCGGCCCATATTTGATATCTGGATTCATTATTTCAAATGCTCTGCTTTGATTTGAAAAATAGATACCAATGCCTTTTTGGTTTCTTTCTGCGCATCCCGGATTTCCCAAAGAATTCTTTGATGCGTCTCCCGCCGGGGTCCCTCATAGCCTCCTTCCCAAAACCACATAAAGAACCAATACATCGCATCCGCAAACACCAGGAACAGAATGCAAAAGGGGAGAAGGAAAATCATTCTCAGCAGGTATTTTATCAGTCTCATACAAAGGAATTGTTTGGTGGGCTTTAACGAAATTTCGGGAACAATCAGGAAGGCGAGGTTCATTTCCTCTACGCTCCAGGATATCCGCCCCGCATCCCGAATAAGTTGGTCCGTTTTCTTCTGGCTCCACTTTTTCATATCTTAAACGCGATGCCATTGCTTGCACTTTGGACAAACAGAGATTCCTTGTTCCTGCTCTGGAAGAGTCTCTCCACAATGAACGCAACAGGATACCTTCTTCTTCTCCTTCTTTGTGTGCTTCATGGATTGCGATTTAGCTGCGATGGCTTTAGCCATCTGTTCAATCTTTCGATGAATCGCAGGAAGGCACTTCGCACAGGCCCGCAATTCCGTGCGATGAATGACAAACACGCATACCTCGTGCTCTTGCTTCGGATGACAGAATTCACAAGCCCCGGCTTGGAAACTGGATTGAATAGTTGGTGGCGTTATTTCAATATTCATATGATTTGAAAAGTTTTCAAAGTGTAATAGCCCTCCGCTTTCTATCGCTTATGCCGAACCGAAGGGCTGGGTGAAATTGTTTTTTGATCTCTGCACATTCCCGCAGGAAAGCTTCCATACGTTCTTCCCCCATGCCTTCCCAGTCCAATATAGCCGTATCTTCTATATCGTAAATTACTTCGACATCAGACAGAAACCTTGTTATATCCGGAAGCTGATCCTCGGGGACCCCCGTTTGTTTTGAAAATAAGTTGCGCAATAGCGGAGCGCGAATTCCTACTCTATATTCAAATTGCTCCTGCCAGGGAGATTCCAGATTCATAGAATCATTCAGATATCCCGTAATAGAAGACAGCCCCCCGATATCTTCTTTTCCATTCAACGGAGCAGTAAGATCAAAAATAGCATATACTCGAAATAAGATTTCAGAGTGCCAGGCATCAGCCTCTTTCCCCCCTTCCATAAATAAAGAACTTACTTCGACAATGCTGAGATTCTGCAACGCTTCCCTTTCTGAATTAGCCAAATCTCTTATTCCCTCGAAAATCAATATGCCATTTGTATCATGCAAACACACATACCATTTCCATGATCCATGAGCTTGAATGGTTTTAATCAGCTTTCCATTGGAAGCTGCATACCAGTTTATATTCTTTTCCCACAAACCGCTTTCCGGCCGGAGCGTAAGAATCTTGGAAAGAGGAACGCATAAAACTTCCTCCGGTTGAGCCCACGCAAATTTGCTGGAAGGAGGCTCAATTAGTCTGCTAAACATTCCAAGCTCCTCCGACCCCGGAAACCCCGCATATTGCTCAAAGATCGCAGGGCGGGATTGGGCAAATATATCCTTATGGCTTACGGCCCCCGCATTCTGGATAGCCTTTTTCCGAAGCTTGAATTTCTGTTTAGGGGTAAACAATCTGTTTTTTGGATTCATAATTTGTTTCCCCGTTCCGTTACACGTAGAACATCCTCCTTTTACCAAATCATCACTGAACCCTGTGCCGAAGCAAAAAGGGCATAAGCCAGAATTGAGCTTTTTCATTTGAAGATGAAGCGGGGGATGGGAAGTAATCCAACAGGAGCCCGCGGCAGCGTATCCGCAGAACCTGTGCTGCTCAAAGCATAAGGCAGCAATTTCCCATCCCCCACAATTTTTGTCCGGAGATTCATGGTTGCACCGTGTGATACTCCACGTCAAATCCCCGTTCATTCGGACACCCATCCATAATACGTCCGGCACGCAATTCCGCAATCCGCGACAGCACCCACTCCCGCGCCTCATCATCGTCGCGAAAGGATTCAGCCTTAGCACAGACATACCCTGGAGAGTCACAATCGTATATGCGCACAGCGACCGTGGGCACATCACATGAGATAATATCACCGCTCACGCGGTCCGTAGTAGCATAATGACTCATGCTGCCCTCCTTCCCGCATTCTTGATGCATTCAGGTCCAATCCCCGCCGCGATACTCTTAGAGGTCGTAAGCTGCCGGCCGCAGGCACAGCATTTACCAGAAGGGAGAAATTCCGCTTTGCCTTTCAGGTCCCCCGCGTTCCGGAGGAGCCAGGAAAATCCGGCAAACTCCTGGGTGCCTTCACTGATCTTGCTTTTGGCCGTGCGCTTGAATTTGCAGTCGTCAAAGATCATGCCCATATAAGTCCAGTTCTTCTCCCCGCCGGTCCGGACGGAAACCCAATACCAGTTGGCCACTTTGATGGCCTGGGGGTGGCGGGGGACAGCCGTAACACGATAAGTCATTCGGTCCCCCGTTCTTGCGCTGACAACCGTGAAGGTGGACTTGCCCCCGAGAATGTAATTGAGGATGTTCATTGCTTTGGTGCTTTGAAAAGTTTTCAAATCATGCACGGGCCAGATTCCGGACTCTTCTGGAAATCTCCCCGTTGAAGGAGAAGCTTCCCTTCCCGTGGCGATAGTAAATTCCATCCAGTCGAGTTACCCCATCATCAGATACTCCGGTGTGCGCCCAGCCCTCTTCTTTGATATAGGCCGCAGCCTTTTCCAGTGTCTTGAAAGTTTTAGGCTTCCGACGACCGTCCACGGCGGAGGATGTAACTTTTATCTCTGTGATAAGCTCAGCGTAATCATTTGTGCCAGGAAGGGTGAGGAATCCATCGCTGTATCTCGCTTCCTGCACATAGCCGGCAGCCGCGGCTTCTTCGGCAGTGAAAATAGATTCATCGTTGATATATAGGTTCATTTGCTTTGGATTTCTGTTTTTGGTTGGATTTGGATTACAACTCAAGAATACTCGAAAGGGATACTTTGTAAAGTGAAATTTTGAAATCTTTTCAAACTTTCTTCAATCCTCGGTTCAAACTAAAGGAAGGGCCGGGGGATTTTCCTCAACCCGATATAGTTGAAGTGTGGAACGCTCTGCGTAAATCGCAAACCCGTTCCGGCCCGGCCCAAATCTTTCTTCTCTGCTCAACGCAACTCAACCCGGATTTCCCGCTCCTCCTGATTTATACTTGGCCCGATGAATGGGAAATCCAGTAGCTTCGGAAGGGGGCTCGTTCTTCTGCTCGGGGGAGAAAGAAACTATCGCGGGAGATAAGGGACAAACCTCCCCGGTCTCAGAATCAATTACAGCCCGGCGGATTTTCCCCCCAGCATCAACCCACCAGGGAGCAGCCCAATAATAATCTTTGAAGTAAGACGGTTTGGCAAACGAGTCTCTCCATTTAAGAACAGCTTCCCGATTAGGCCATTTTTTTGCATAAACAATTGACGTAGCTGCAAATCCCCTCTGGTCTTTTTCCCCGTAAAAGGTGCCTGATAGATCAAATCTTTCCGCTACCCATACCAAAGAAGGATGTGATATTGTGCTGGAAACGGGATGAGCTTCCTCTTTAATCTTGGATTCCGTAATTTGTTTCAAGTCAGAAGGAGGTTGTAAAGGAGTTTCAAGCTCATTTCTGAGTGCCCGTGCAAAGTCCTTTTTAGTCCATCCTTCCCCCCGCAACTTGTCTGCCTGCTCTTGGCATTGTTTGATTGTATCCTCTGTGTTTAGTTTGTCACCCGCCGACTTTTTATGCTCCCCGGCTTTGCTCTCGGTAGTTTGGATTTGGATTCCTTCCCCCGATTTTTTATCATCGGGCTTCACCAGGAACAAATCCTGTTCTGACGGTCCATCGCTTCCGTAAAGCATGGGACGTTTACCTTCTGGAAGGTCCCCCGCTTTCCATCCATCTATCCGGTGCCACCGCTCCCCTTCTATAAGCGGACGGAACCCGGGAATATGATTCCCGGGAATGTAAAATTCCTTGCTAACATTTACCGTTTTAGTCGGATCAAATGAAAGGGGTTGTTTTGATTCCTCCCCCGACTCTATCGGTGCAGCAGTAATAATTATTGAATCATGCACAATACTGCATTCCCAGCCGTTCGCTTGCAGAAGGCGGGTTGCTTCGATTAACATTCCCGCCGTAACTTCCCTTTTGGGGATATTAGATTGATTCTCCTGCGTTGATGATGTCCTACCCGTTACGCTTGCAACGGGAGGTTTCCATAATTCTCCCCCCGCATCTGTATATCCTGCAAGTCGGAGGCTGCGCTCTGCTTTACGCAATCTGGACACAAGCCCAGCTATAACAGCAACGTCCTCATCTCGCGGCTTAGATGGAGCCCCGTTCGTAATAATGAAATGGTCCCTGCATAGAAGCTTGTTCCGATAAGCAAAAAAGGTGGGCTTGCTGCACCCAGGCCATTCGCAGGCATCGCAGGACCATAAGGCCTTTTCTTCCTGGGAGGATGGAGTATTATGATGGACCCCGCAGGCTTCACAATAATGGGTAGTAGAATTGTCAGGATTTGAAAACTTTTCAAACTCTTGCATTTTCGCCTCCCCGGAAACCTCCCCGGATGCCCCGCTAACCTTAGCTAACGGTGCTGTAGGCTCTCCGGAACTTTTGGATGGGACTTTCTGCTGTCTGGGAGCTAAAACCTCGTCTAGAAGCCCCCTAAGCGTTCGATGATGCCTTGTTTCCCTCCCGACTTTTTTACCCAACTCAGACTCCGGAACTTTATTCCATCTGCCCATATACCACCATTCATCCCCTTTCTTAGTTGCCTCTCCGAGCAGAAGGGGACGATATCCCTGTGTAAATTGTTTGGGATTCCATCCCCCGGATCTATGCCACTCAAAGCCTTCCGGCGCAATAGGTATTCCGGCTTTTGTTTTTTCCGGATGCTTTGGGATGAAAGGCAAATCAAGCCCCTTGCTTCTGCGGTAATCCTCCAAAGTGGAATCCCCCTCAAGACAAAGCCGGACAGCCATTGCAGCAAGCTGCACACATTCTTTTTCCACCCGCTCCCAGGGCTCATCCATAATAGCTTTGGCAACCTCCCCCGCTTCTTCAACCATAGCGGCAGTTTTCGGGTCCCCTGTATGGGGATATTTTTGACGTGAGGAAATCAATTCTTTGGTCACTGCATTGAAAAATTCAGATTCGTTCATAATGTTAATTAGTTTTTGATTTGTGTATTTAATTTATCTCCCTGCGAAACAAACAAGCTCCGATTCCGACGGAACACTGAACATCATTCTAAATTCAGACATAATTTTCTTCTCTCCGTAAACAGTAATTCCATCCCTCCCGCACTTTTCCACTTTGATAAATCCATCAAAGGGAGGATTTTTCTCGTGCAGAAAAGCTCTGCCAAGCCTTGCCAATGCGGGGCCGGGCAGTTGCTTCCTAATCCATTCGTTATAGGCAGAAAACTGTATCCACTCCCCAAACCATCCATCTTCCTCGCGATGAATTAGAGGGGTGGGGCCAAAAGGCGGGGGTTGACGGTAAGCAATACGAGTCAGGGATTGCGGCCATATGGAAATATCATTTTCCGCAACTTCCAGAATGGAAGTATAACCAAACCGACCTTTCCATTTATCATTGCGAAAATACAATCCGGGGGCCGGCGACGTTCCATGCAGCTTGTCATAAACGTTGCGATCTTCAACCAGCAGAGTTTCTCCCACGGACGGAGCCCCATCGCGAGACTTGTAAGTGTTTGCATATACCTCCGCCTGCAAACTCTGTGGCGTGTGCTCCCTCCGAACTCCGCAAGTAAAGCAATAAAGAACAGTCAGCGGCACCATCAGAATTTTCTTGTTACGAACAACCGCGGTAGCCGCAAACAGAGTAACATCCTCCCGCGGGAAGGGGGCTGCAATCATTCCGTTCAATAAGATAGAGTCAAACTCCTCTTTGTTTGAAGCTTTAGGAATATCTCTTGTCCATTCATCCATCTCCCCCGGCTTTACTTCGTGTGGATAGATGAGGGTATATCCTTCTACTTTATCCCAGGGCAAATTCTGAGCAATACACTGCGGAGAACAATCGCACCCGTTGATAAAGGTTCCTTCCGTAGGGACCCCCATTCTATATAGGACAGCTAAAAGAGAAAGGTTTGAAGCTCTGGTGTGTGCGTGCATAGGAATTTATATTAATACAAAATAGATACTTTGCAAACGAATATTTATTTATTCGCCTCGGAACGAACAAGCGATACCACAAAATTAGGCCAGCTATCGGAAGACAACAGCTTCCTGTCCTTGTGCATAAAATGAACGGATACAAGCCTCTGCGGAGTTACCCATACAAAGAAATCTATAGTGGATTCCTCCCCCGCGAATGCTCCCAGTGTTGCGAAATGTTCGCAGCCGGCAACAGGAAAGGCTTCCCGCAGCTTTTGCAGTATCTTTATTAACTCATTCATAACGTAATGCTGCGTCTAGGTTTCTTAGGCAAAAGTCTCTTCAACAATTCTGATGCCGGAAGCAATTGAAAATCCCCCCGCGTTTTATAACAAGATACCAGCCAGGCGTCAAAATGACTGACAATCCCCCGCGCTTTAATCTTTTCGTGCGAGGAATAATCCCTGTATCGTTCATGTTCATGCAACCTTAGCGCTTTAGGAAAATCTTTCAGAGTCCATACGCATTCAAATACTTCCGAAGACTCTTCCAAATGCAAGCAGGATCGCACTTGCCAGCTTCCCCAAACTTTTCCAATATTATCCGCAATCGATTCTGCCCTATCCAACATAAGATCATTACTAGTCCATAACATAGTGCAGTAAACCCAAATAGGAAATTCTCCTTTCTGCCCATCAGTAAAGGAAATCAATCCATTATATAATAATGGAATTGGATTTCCCTCTTTTGAAAAGTTTTCAAATCGAACCGATAACTGAGAAGGCGGGGCTGGAGCTTTCGATTTTACTATATCGCCCAAAGATTGAGCAAACGCCTCCCCCGCTTTGGCTTCTTTTTCGTAACGCTCTTTCTTCCTGGCAAGTAAACCGTCCACGTAATCCTGCCAAGACATCCGCACGGATTCGTTTAAGGATTCAAGAACGCCGGGGGAATTTATATTCATACCCCAAAAATGATAATCAATACTCCGTAAACTATTACTCCGGAAAGCAGCATAAAGAAAATCTCCCCCACAGCTTCTTTCCTCCGCTCTCGCGGAGACCTAAGCAAATAATGAAGTTCCTCAACAGAAGCAGCAGGATATCTGCGGCAAAGGGAACGGAGGCGGTTGCGCTGTAATGATGTAAGTGTGTATTTCATGCTTGGACAAGTTTTCCTGATAACTGATAAGGCTCCAGAGTTGGAAATAACAAAGATTGCTTGAGATTCCCTGACGACGTTTTGCGAGCATGTCTGGCTAAACGATCAGCCCGCTCATTCTCAGTCAATCCCCGATGGCCCCGAACATGAATGATCTCAACAAGAGAACCTGCGGACCGATGACGATTCAACTGATGCAGAGTTCCCTCAATAAGCTGACGGTGCGAAACCTGCTTTCCGGTGGCCGTAGTCCATCCATGCTTCCCCCATTTTTTATGCCAGACCGTTAAACAGTTAACGCAGTAAATCGAATCGGAAAAAATCTGTAGCTTGTGCCCAGTGGGCTCAAGAAGGGCGAGGCTGGCAAATATGGCGCACATTTCCATTGCGCTAATGGTTCCGTTCTTTTCGTAGCCCCCTTGATATCTTTCCAGCCTGCGGCCCCCGAACAAAGCCACGAAAGCCCAGGCCCCATCAAACCCTTCAAGGTCCTTCCTGCGGACGGATGATCCGTCCGTCCACACTTGGATCAAACCCTCACTCATTTTTTGGATTGATGTTAAGTTTACGTTTTCCTTCTGTAATTCGGAATGGGGCTGGAACCTCCTTCTTTTGTTCCGGCTTCTGTTTCACATGAAAACAGTCAATATCCGATCTTGCGATTAGTAACTCTTCCTCATATTCGCTGACTCTTTCCCCGCTAAGTTCAATGGTGATTTTCTGCGAACCGCCGTGAAATTCGCGGCGAACGCAATTAACTCTGAATAATCCCACTCCGCAAATAAGAAGCCAGGAATGATTTCCATATAGCAAAGAAGCATCCGCTATTCCACGCGGATGAATTCCTTCAATGCGTTCCGAAGAATCACTCATGGTCTTTCCTCCGAACAACCCCCGATTTCAAAAGCAGGCCCCGAACTTCTTTGGGTGATGCACATTTTGGCTTTGACTTACGCTTTTAGAAATGATCGTAAATCGCTAAAGCAAGAATTTCTCCAAAAGCATAACATGCCGCTCCGACAAGAAAGGAAAAGGGATCAATACTCATTTTTCAAAAGACAATAAAAATGTTTGCACCAAAACCGATGGAGCCACCGCCCCCCGTCATGCATCATTTGGAGCCGTGAAACTCCGATCCGTTTCCTATGCTCGCGTGCTTTCGTAAAAGCTTTTTTAAGTAATGGATTCATATTACAGAGTTTCATCGGCCCACTGACGGCCGTTGTTGTCCCGGATAACCAAGCGGCTGATGCAGGGAAACATCCTCTGCATGTAGCCGAGAATGTCCGCGAAGGAGTCATCCTGCCTGCGGGTTTCCTGCCCCAGCCGATTTCCATCGGCATCGTAAGCAGTAGCGATATGTCCGAGGGGTGCCCCCTTATATGGAAGGGGCGGGGCGGTTGGTTGGGTTGCGGTCATGGGGAAAGAATACTGAGAATGGATGCTTTGTAAAGTGGAATTTGAAAAGTTTTCAAAATCAAGATTTCGGTTCGCTTATCCGATTCGATTTCCAGCAATCGTTTGCTGGAAATGTAATGTCCGGCTCCTTACGTGGAATGAATGTCGTGCCTGTTGCAATATCTGGGTTCAGACAGCTTCCAACCCCCGCTCCAGTATAGCTTGTTAACTTGACTCCATCCCGCTTCCTTGCCCAATAGCACGAAGCGCAGGCTCCTTTCTGCGACTCATTCATTGGTTCAACGCATTCCGTTGAGCACAATCTTTTCAGCCAATTCGTAGGAGGGCATAAACTCCGGCAGCCCCCGCTTCCTGCGGCTCTCATTGTTCTCCACCAAACTTTGATAGGTGGATTCAACGTTGCGGGCATACTGCCCGCTCAGCATTGGACTGGTTGCAATTTTGTTCAGCTTGGAGATTTGTTCGGCGCTCATTTACTTTTGAGATTTGGATTACGAATCAAGAATACCCCATCTAGATGTTTTGTAAAGTGAAATCTGCAACTTTTCAAACTTTCTTACGCGGCTTGCAGCCGGTTTTGACGGGCGGCAAAGGCTGCAAAAACTTGTCCATTCTCTGCATCCGATCCTCCATCGAAGGTGGCAGCTTTTGTTTTTTTAACTTTTGGGCGGGTTTCTTTTTCATTGATGTTCAATTTGTTTTTCCATGCGGCGAACACGGAAGGGTTAATGTAGCAGTCCAACACGATCTTGCGGGTATCCCCCAGCTTTTTGGCGACCAAGTCCCCGATCATATCCCTCGCGGCCCAGAATTCCTCCGCGGTCTTAGGGGAAGGGAGGGTCTGCGTGGCCGTCAAGGCCAACTCCGTAGCGTTCCAGGTGCGAAAATCATGCACCTTGAAGTTGCCAGATTTTTTCAGGTAGCGAAGAACTTTCGCTGAATCCGTATCGAAAAGATTTCCTCCCCGCGCTTTCCTTGCGGCCAAATCCGCAGCTAGCCCCGCATCCCGAATCTCATGCTGCTGACGGACCCCCAGCTTGCCGATGAAATCAAAAGTCACAACGTCTCCTTCGACGGTCACGTGCTCCGCCAGAAGATTGCTTGCACCGTAAGCCTTGACCTTCCCATTTCCTGAATCCCCGCCGTTCCGGAATCCAGAAAAATAGACCAAGCGAAGCACTGCGGCTTCCTCGGCATCCGGTCCGGCCAAATCTTTCTGCACTCTCTTGAGGATCGTGGGGAGCTTGGCATTGAATTTGACTAGCCGAGAGAATTTCCCTCTAAGCGCGGCGGCTGTATGGGCCGCGGAGTAAATGCATTGGAGCCGGCCTTTACCGTCCCGGCCGCGTGCCTGGACTTTACTATCAGACGAATCAGCAACTTCCACCCCGGTCCAGGCCGGGGGAATCCGGAGCGCTTTGCGTTCTTCGGAGGAAGCTGGGCGGAATTTCGATTCAGTTTTCATTTCAAGGAGAGAATACCTGAAATACATTCTTTGTAAAGTATAATTTGAAAGTTTTCAAACTGCTTCCATCATCAGCTTGTCTGCGGCTTCGTCGATGGTCACGGTCGCCTTTCCGAATGTCCCAACCTCGAATTTTCCTTCACTCCATTTCGTCGTAACCATTCCGTTGATAACTTTAGTAAACCCAACTTTCATCGCTTCCATTTCGAGATAAGCGCGATTAATGTGCTTAACGGTGGATTGATCTTTACCTAGCTGGTTTGCTTTCATTTGATTTTCTTGATTTGGATTTGTATTACGGATCAAGAATACTCGAAAGGGATGTTTTGTAAAGTGAAATTTGAAATCTTTTCAAACTTTTTTCTGATCTTGAAAACAGCAAGCCCCGCCCCCTTTTGGGAAGGGCGGGGCCGCTTTTGGTTTGGAGCCGCTAATTGCGGGGGTCCGGGCATTCTTTGGGATCAGGCCGCTTTGCTCTGGGACTTGGCCGCAGACTTTTCGTTCTTTTTGTAAGCGAGCCATTCAGAAACGATGTGATCGAAAGCCTCGCTGTTGGAATGCTCCGCGCCATCTTCCAGCGGGGGAAGCTCCTTGATAGCCATTTCAAGCGCCTTCCGAACGACCTTGGCCCGATCATCGAAAAGGACGAACATGAACCGGGCTTGATTGGCAGTGGCTCCGCGTGATGCCCCGCGTTCGATGTTGGCGTTTTTCATCGCCGTAGAAACCTCGTCCTTGAAGGCATCGCCTTTTAGGTTCTTGACTTTGGTGGCCCACTCATCCCAGTTTTCGGTGTCGATAACCTTCCCTTCGATGAGTGGAATCAGGTGCAGAACCTTTGTGAATTTGAGCCCCGCGATTTTGCTTTCGGGGATACCTGCTGCACGGGTGACGGCATACACGTTGATGTAATGCTGCGCCATCCGATACTCCACGTTAAGGATGGATGCGATGTAGGCCGCGAAGCCGGGTTGGCCCTTGAGCAATTCACCATCTTCACCGCGGACGGTTTCATGATAGTTATTCCTTTTGATCTCATAGAGCACGCCCCCGAGTTGATAGAAGCGGGTGGAAATGGATTCCACCAATTCCAGGGCCGCTTTAAGGGTTCCCTTGACTCCATCAGCAATGAGCTTGGCGACGGAAGGTGCGTGCTTGAGCACGGGCTCTGCGGCCTTTGCTTCGGCCTTCTCAGCTTTCTTGCTGACTGCCTTTCCGGTGACGGGGCCATCTTCCGCAACCACCGTGATTCCGTCGGCGGTAGTGGATTCAGAGACCGCCCCGCCCTTGCCCTTGGCGACGATCTTCTTAGCTCCGGCCTTAGCCGGAGTTTCCGATGTATCGGCCAGGCCGGAGATTTCCGCGGGGAAAGCCCACCCCTGCACTTCCGGGTCTGCGCCAGGGCGGCCCAGCAAAATTTCAGTGGCGTCATCAGGAATCTCAATAACCTCCAGCGTTTCGCCGGCGGTAAAGACCTGGTCGGCCTTTTTGGTTTCTTTCCCATATTTGCCGAAGATCACTTTGTCTCCAACGGAGTAAGTAGCGGCGGCGGAGGTAGCAGTTTTCGTTTTCATGTTGCAGTGTGTATTTTGTTTGTTTGGGTTAGCAGAATTGCTCCGGGTTTTTCGATTTCCGTTTTCCGGAGACGAATTGAATTTAAGGCAGAATCGAAATTTTGCAAAGAAAAAAACGAGATTTCATCTCCATTCCCCCGAAACCCGTTGAATTTCAATCGGTTTCAGGCCGAAATTTTTTCGCGGGAAGCCTTTTTTAGTCCCCCGGCGGGGTCCCCGACCCCGGAAATAATCGCTTCCCCAGCCTTGACCAAGCAGAAGGCGTCGCACTGATCCGAATCATTGAAGCTCTGCCCCCACCTTTGAAAAGTTTTCAAAAGCATCACGTCCTTCCCCGAATCGCCCGGTTTGGCATGACCGATAACGAATTTCTTCAAGGTCTGAGGGGGAACCGTGATCAATTCCGGAATCCCTGCGTCCGCCAAACAGCAACGCAAAACTCCTCCCCACTCCCCCATCGCTTCCCGGCGGGAAGCTGAGCCCATTGAGTATCCCTCTACTATAGCCAAGGTCAAACCCTCAGCAATCTTGTCAAGCATCAGAACCCCATTCAATTGCTCCCGCAGCCAAAGAAGGCGGGGGATTCCGATTTTACCTTTCGATGGCTGTAAATGAAAAAAATGATACGTTCCCCCGGATTGGCGGATACAAACCCCCGTGCCATTCAGAGAAGGATCAATCCCTATCATGCAGGGCAGGGAAGGGGGCTGGCGTCGTGGGGGTCTCATTGCTATTTTCCGTAAATGATCCAAATGGCCTGTATAGCGAGCGACGGATAGCAGCACGATCCTTCGATTCCGGGAGGGGTAAACAATCTCCATCCTGGCTGGTTATCGCCGTCCGTGTCATGCTTCTGGCCACGGTTCGCGTGTTTCAGCCAGCGCCTGATGAAATCAAAGGTGGCATCAATGTCGTGAGGGAACGCAAGCTTTACGCCGGTGCCGGGCTTTTCTGAATTGGTCAGTTCAGATCCCATGAATAGCGTTTCGTGGCCACCTTCCTCTGCCCGCGAGTAATAGCCCCACTTGTCTCGCTTGATGTATATAACGTAATAATTCGAGACAATAAATTTTGGCAATCCATGCCAATCAGCAGAGGCTGCAAAATTCAATGCACGACGGAGAGGGTCCTCCCCCTCCCCTTCGATATTATATTCCCAGGGTCTCATTGGTTTGTGGAAAAACACATTGCACACATTCCACAAGCTTTTGCTCTTGGCGTTATTGGCGAGGAACAAACCCCCAGCTTTTCAGGGATAGGGCCGGCCCCCCGCGCATCACGGATTGCTTCCGCTCTGATATCCATATTATCCAATGACGGCGTTGTCCTGCCATTTTCAGTAGGCCGAAACTCCAAGTAGGGATTGCTGCCCCATTTGAAATCTTTCCGGACGTAAACGATTATTGCGTAAGGAACATCCTTGCCTCCCCGCTGTAAAATCCTGCGGTAATATAGCACCTGCAATTCATGGTCCGCTTGCGCGTCCGGCTTTTCCTTCTGCTCGTCAAATCCCTCTTTGTTGATGCTCTTGAATTCAACGGGGATGAATTTAGTCCCATATACCAACAAAAAATCCGGAGAAGCCAAAACCTTACGCTGTTCATCAATCAAAAGAACTTCCCGATATTGATCCAACGGAGTATCGCAATGAGAGCAATTCCCCCCAACTTCCAAAGCTGCTTTGAATGTCCCCTCAAAACTGCGCTGTCCACAACGACAAGTCCATATGCCATATGCGTGAGCAGGAAGGGCGGCTGCCAATACTCTGCGTGCATGACTTTCTGCGGCCCGGCCCAAAGCCCATATCAGTCTATCCCCCGCCTCAACCCGCTTTACTTCCTGTCCCCCATGCCGATTGGATAAAATAACCTGCCGGGGGCAAGCTCGTATCAAGGTGGAAACGTGAACGTATTCAGACTCGTTTCTCGCTACGTCTGCCAGCGTATCCTGAGCGCCAAGGATTCCGGCCAGCTTTCCCTGTTCGGGCAATTCAGGAGCATCCTCGCGCGTTATAGGCTGTGTTCTATTCGCTCTCCTTGCTGGACGTTTTGGAACAGTTTCAGGAACCACCCGGAAGGGGGCTGCCTTCATCCTATCTACTATGGAGCGGAGGATCATTCGTTTGTGCTACCGTCTGTATAGGAAGGCGCTTCTGTCAACATATCAATAAGGACTTGAGTATGGTTATCGAACCCAAACTGGCCTGTTCGCAAAACAAGCTCCCTACCATCCTCCAAAGGAAAGCGCATTATATACTCCCTTTCCCCCGCCAATGGAAGTCTTCCATTTGCCTCGGGATGATCAGGTGTCTTTAGATTCAGTTCCGGTTTCATTTTTCAACAGAAGATCAATAGCCCAGGAAGGAATAACGCACAGCGAATGGAGGGGCTTTCCTTTATCGTTCAGAAATTCGATAACCATCGCAGGAACTTCCCCCGCGGATAACCCGGCCGTTTCTATTTTGCAAACATCCAATAACGTAAGGCTGTATGATTTCTTGGTAGTGGTTTTAGTTTCAATCCGAGTAATCCCCTTTACCCTCACATCCCCCTTCATATCTTTATTGCCGCTTCCCGGTGTGCGCTTACCTCCCAGCCTCTCGGCAAGTTCTTTTTCCTGCCGAGGGCTGCGCCAATGAGAAACGGTTTGAAAACTTTTCAAACGCTTTGGGGTCCTCAAATTCATATCAAAATTCCTCCCTCTTTTCCGGAATATATTCTTCCATGTTGATCTTCCTTCCACGACTTACTGAGACTTTATTACGCCGTTGCTCCTCCTTCTTTTTGGAGTTTTCAGAAACCGTCAATGCACGAATATTGTTGAATGAATATGGCCCCCGAGAATCTATCCTATCGACAGACAAAACATCAGCCCTTGGCTTATCACGATCTTTGAGATATCCGGTAGATTCACAAAATAATCTCCACTGAGCTATAGTCAATATAAACCGAATTCTCCTTTCCTTGGCACTTGTCTTTAGCCGATGATATTGATGAAGGGCGGGGTCCCTGTGTGTCGCTATCTGCTGACGATGCTTAAAACAAAACCGAGAAAGGCGGGGGCCTGCGCTTTTATTATTGCATCCGACTACAGGACAATTTCCAGGCTCTACCTTCCCCAAAGGAAACAGAGTAAGAGCAGTTATCCAATAAGCTGTAATTCGCTTACTCATCTGAGGTTTCTGTTTCTTCCTCTGATTCCGCTTCTTCGTTGGATATAGAAGCGTATAAAGAATCTGCTAAAGCTTCCAGTCTTTCTCCTGCCTCAAGGGTTACCGGTTGAAGCAGAAATCTATCCGGGGGAAGTGCGGGGAGCTTGGTTTGCCTCCTTTTGATCATGATGCAAAGCTGGCGTGTAGCTAGATCATACTCCTGATTATCCCGAATGCCCCGCATCATTGCATCCAGGTTTGAAAATACGGGATGGGACTTATTGGTCGGTCCATGCGGATAGAGCAATGTCCACTTGGTTCCTCCCCCCGTAACAATACCAAGTTTCTTGGCATACGTTACCAGAGTTTTGTAATCATCGTAGTCCCCCGTCTTTAGACCGTCTTCTCTGCCCGCATCGTCCATAACCATAACGAAATCTCCTGATTTGATAGAAAATCCACATTTGCTCTTGGTGAATTTGAAACTGTGCTCGTTGCGGATATGAGTTTGAAAGCCTCCCCGATCTTCCATTATTTCCTGCTTCCTTATTTCCAGTTTGGTATCAACCATGTAATTCTGGAATCTACCCCCTGGCAATGACGTGGGGGTTCCCCCGTGCGGGGAAAATTTTCCTATCGCTTCCCTGTATTGATTGATACATAGGAACGTAAACCGATGATCCCTCTGCTGCTCATCTATCCAGGCCTGTTGTAGTTTGGAACAAAGCAATCCTACCAGCCTTGCCCGCTCTGCCATCGTCTTATCCTCAGCGGATTTGTCCAGAATATTAAATGGGAGAAGGCCGGGGATTGAATCTAAAGCCACCATAAATACTTCCTTGGCCCGACAGGATGCTTCTATTATATCGACGGCCTTTTCCCCTGTCCCCGGCCGAACAATCCGTATCTTGTCCAGATTCACCCCGTGCCGTCTTGCCCATACAGGATCAAACTTCTTTTCCACGTCAACTAATACTGCCCAATCGTTTGGATATTTCTGTTGCCCCGAAGCAATCGCTTTGAGGGTCAAAGTCGTTTTTCCGCAATTTTCATTTCCATAGAGCATATGCCCGCAGTGCTCTGGATATCCACCCAGTGTTGCAAAATCAAGAATGAAACAATGAAAAGGTATATGAGTAAAGGAGGGCATTTGCGATCCCAGCAACATTGTTCCTTCCCCCATCTTGTTATGAACATCAGCTACCAGCTTTCCAATCTCCGTATCATCGGAAGGGGGCGCATTGCGTCTGCGTGCGGGCATATTATTAGCTGGTTATTCTTTTGGAGAATCCATCAATGCGCTTACCTCTGCATCTATCTTGGAGGATACCCAATCTTTTTCTTCCTCCCAGACCCGATCATGTTCTTCAACACGATCCACGCAGGGCCGTGTAATCTGACAAGTCATCTTAGCTGATTCGTAATTGCCAAGATTCTTGGTCACGGAAAGGCCGCACGTAATATGTGCTGGGGGTTCCCAGAATCGTCCTTCCGGGGTATGCTCCGTTTTCTCTCTGCTTTCAATAACCTCCCCGGTTCTGTTATCCTTGCGCTCAAAGCTTTCAATCTCTGTGCGCTGCCCCAGCTTCCCTTGCACCATTTGTTTGTCAGGGTTACTATCAGAAGCAGAAGGGATGGAACGTCTTGGCGGGGGTTTGGATAGCATATTATTGTATGTGTGTGTAGGTTGATCAAGATTTGAAAACTTTTCAAAGCATAGCTTTATTCAACAAAGCAACGGTTTCCTCGTCGGATTGGTTAAGATAGTTCTTGGAAGAAAAGTGCATGGCCATTACCGACAGTAACTTCTCCGCTTCCTGCAAAGTATAAACATGGGCATGAGTCCGGCCCACAATTGCTTCCAGTCGCGGGCGGGGAAACCTCCCCGTTCTTTGCCACCCATGAACGATAACAACATTGGAAATCCCCATCAGCGGGGTAAGCTCCGCAGTGGTGAAAGTTGGAATCTCCAAATCAGAATTAATCAACTTCCGCATAACAGAATGCGTTGGCAAAGAGGATAACGAATCCCTTATAATATGCGCCCTATCCGCCTGCAATCCGCCATGAGCCTTTCGGCCTGTTTCGCGGGACTGCTCACGCACCTTCTCCCGGTAAGAGGAATCTTCCCGGTATTGCGCCTTCCTCTTTGTATTAGAGGAATCACGCCACTTTCTCTTCTGCTGTTGCGCTTCCACTTTGGTTTTGTGTTTTGGTTTTCTGCCCATGTTCAATAACGGTTACATTGTTTTCCCGGAACTCCCGCAACCGCGATGCACATGCTTGCTCAAAAATTCTTATACCCCTGTCCCGTATGGTCAACCAAAGCGGGGTGGGCTTATTCGGCATATTTCTACGAATTCTTCCTATCATTTGAATTCCTTTGGAATGCGGAGTCACATCAATCCCCGAATCCAATCGGGGAATATCCAACGCTTCACTAGCCATACCGTAACTAGCAAAGATTACGCGGCTGTGGTCCCGCACCCAATCAAGTTGCTCATCGTTCATTTTCTTCTGCTTCCCCTCGACATCCACATAGGAACCAGTATAAAGTCCGCAATCGTCGGCGGGAACTCCTTCCTCGGATACCATACCCATCAAAACTTGAAGGTGTAATATCTCATCCCCTATTACAAGAATATGCCTCCCCGCATCATATAACTTTTTGATCATCCCTGCAATCATCTTATTCCTGCGTCCAGACGAAATAAGAATCTTCTTGAGAATAGCCCGCGGTTTACGATTAATATCATTCGTAACCCGGCCACGCTTTCCAACTTTCTTTTGAAATGACCAAAAGAAGTCAAACACCCGACAAGTAGCTGCCAAAGCTTCTCCGGGATATATTACAGAGGGGCGGCCAAAATAATCAAAGTAAAGGGATTCGCATCCATCCCCCCGCTCAGGGGTAGCCGTAAGGCCGAATCTATAACGAGCATAAACCCGTCCCATAGATTCTGAAAATGATCTGGCACCTAGATTCTGCACTTCATCGAATACCACCGTTCCGAAAGCCTCCGCAAACCCTTCCGGAATTTCCCGTCCTACAAGATTATGTATAACTGCTACTGTAATAGCCTTATGACGGAAATCAAACTTCCCCTCTTCTATCATTCCTATCCTGGAAGGAGGCAGACCCAGAAAATCAATAGCCATCTTTCTCCACTGTGCTGCAATTCGTTTGCGAGGAACGACTACTAACGCAGAACATCCCAGCAAAGCAATAGCATTTAGCGCGGCAATCGACTTGCCGCTGCCCGTCGGCGCTTCTGCAAATACAGCTATTCTACGTCCCACTTCTCTAGGTAGCTCTTCAAAAAACGTAGTCTGCCGTTGATCCCTCGGTGCGGGCCGGCGGCGAATAAAACGACTTATGTCGTGACCTTCACTTGAGCGATTATCCACATCTTTGAAAGCTGCTGCAAGGGTTGCATACCCTCCCCGCGTTTGAAAAAATTTCAAACCTGCCATTAAAGGCAATCCGATTCTGCCGCAATCTTCCTGAACCAAACAAATGGGTTCTGGAGACTCCCCCTCAAACCCCCGCGGATTCACTGTCATTTGTTTCCGCAGCATAGCCTTGTCGGGGGCGGATACCCCCTCAAGCCAGAGCAGATTTGACAGCGTTGCATTCATCCTTATTTATTATTTTTTAAGGAAAAGAATTTGCAGCGACCATGCTCCTCCACAGGAAGATCAAAGACTGGATTCAGCCTACAATGTTGAGGTTTGGCATGCATATCACCAGAACAATCAGTAGGGACAAAATTAACACAATTTGCGCAAGTCTGCCTACCGCTCTGATATTCCATCAGGCGCTTCAATTCATTCTCTATATCTTTGTTAATCATTTTATTCGTTGCCCCGTTCCCGGATCGAACAGGAACGGGGCCGTTGATCGTTTCTTACTCCTCCGCGGCGAACGGGTCCTTATTACCAGAGGAAGGGGCGGCTGCGCCCCTTCGCGGGGGGGCTGATCTCTTCTGCTCTACTGCCCCGCCCGGACGGCTGGGGGCCGCAGGGGCGTCGGCAACGCCCGGCAATTCATCCTCCCCTTCCTGCTCCGATCCCCATTCTTGCTCAGCTTCCGCAGCGGAGCCCGGCTGAATCTTCCCCCCGTAACGGGCACGCAAATCCTTGGCGTCCGGCTTCTTGAAAATATCGTCGTAAACAAACGGGCTGATATCCTCGTCCTGCGCTTTAAGAACCTTGCCCTGTGGCGAAAGTTCCGCAGCGTGTCCGTATTGTTCAGTCAATTCATCCTCAGTATAGAAATCAAACATGCTGGCGTTGTCCAGGATAGAAGGCTCCCCAATGGCAGGAGAATTAGCGTTATGCATGTCCCGCTTCATATACATGAACACCCCCCGCAGCGTGCCATACTTTTTGATAGCGGCGGCGAAAAGCTCTTCCATCTTCCCCATTTGCTGAGACTTGATAGGCAAGAGCATCTTGGTGCAATTGCCGGATTTCTTTCCGTCTTTGCTGGTCCAGGATTTCAGAACCAAAATGGAACACATAACAACGTAATATCCTTTGTCCCCCGCATCGCAAAGGGGGCAATGGCTCCATTCCTTTGGGCACAATTCAAAGTTCCCGAACTTACCCGCGATCTTGAGATTATGTTCCGGGAACCCCACCAAATCATCCAGACTGCGATCAAGAATGATGATTCCTGCTTCATTGTTCGGATTGCCGTCAGCATCCTTTTTCCATTTCGTCTTATCCCCGTTTAGCCAGAAGCGCCAGGGGCCGCCTCCAGACATAGATTGCTCTGCTGTATGTCGGGCAGTTTCCAGAGCTGCGGTGCCCCGTTTCATGAATGAGCCTGTAGGGGCTCCTCCTTTCGGCCCTCCGTTACTGGATGGGGCCTGAGAGGGTTTGGATGCCCCGCGGGGGCTTGGTTTTGATGCGCTCATAATAGCGTTGTTGTTTTAGGTTTTGTATTGTTGTTTTGTAATACCCCTTACGGGCAGGAAACTATTAAAATAGAAATAGATATTTTGCAAATGTTTATTTTTCTATTTTTCATTTGAAAACTTTTCAAAATCAAAGATCAAAATTGAAGATGCGATCCATGCCGCAGTATCCAATACAAATCATCGCGGGTCAATTTATCCGGGTCTGCTTCTCCCTCTTCCGGATAACTGCAAACGTAAACGGGGACATGTTTCTTTAGCTGATCTATAGCCCCCCCGCCTTCATGCTCCCTCGTAGCCTTATTTAACTTTCCATAAAGCCCTATGTCCCCCGCCAGAT
>Ga0134127_10000140_pt1 | contig 88317 bp, 65 predicted proteins | sample KB31753_FD_96459 | JGI IMG/M metagenome (GOLD analysis project Ga0134127, IMG submission 96459) | Terrestrial soil microbial communities with excess Nitrogen fertilizer from Kellogg Biological Station, Michigan, USA - KB3-175-3 | ecosystem: Environmental > Terrestrial > Soil > Unclassified ... | reverse complement strand
TGCGTCGGGTGGACCATCTCATCTCTGCTCCAGTCCAGCCTGTATGATGTTCCCGCTATTGCGCCAACAAAATACTGATGTCGTTGCTTTCGACGTTGTTGGTGATGAAGTCGGGCTTGCCGTCGTGGTTCACGTCAATGACTTCGATGCGCCAGGTGCCTCGCCCCGTGCGGAAGGGAGATCCGCCCGCGCGTTGAAAACCGCCGTGACCGTCGCCGAGGAATACCGCGACGCCGTGTTCCGCGCCAAAGGCGAGATCGATTTTGCCGTCGCGATTCAAATCCACGGGCACAACGCTCCAGCCGCGGTTGCCGAGTTCCAGCGGCGAATTGTTCGCCTGCACAAAGTTTCCCTTGCCGTCGCCAAGGTGAAGCGTGGCGATGCTTGCATCATCGTGCGTCGCCACGATGTCCGGTTTGTTGTCGCCGTTCAGGTCTGCAACCGCCACGAAGTAGGCGCGATCATTGGCCTTGAAGGGTGAGCGCGGTGCGGCGCGAAACTCGCCGCGTCCATCGCCGAGCAGCAGGGTGAGGGTCGTCGGGCCAGGCGCCGTGTTGGGCACCGCGATGTCCAGGTTGCTGTCCCCGTTGACGTCCGCGAGCGCGACGGGATACGGACTCGGGCCGCACGGAAACGGCGAGCCGCGGGCGCGTGTGAAACCTCCCTTGCCGTCGCCGAGCAAAACAGAAATGTCACTGTCTTCGCTGTTGGCGGTAATGAAATCCAGCTTGCCATCCCGATTCACATCGGCAGCCGAAAGCGCATGCGTGTGCGGACGTTTTCCCGGGGCGCGCGCAGAAAAGGGCGAGCCGGGGGCATTCGTGAAGGTGCCATCGCCGCGCCCGAGCAGGAGCACAACTTCGTAGCGGTCATGGTGGGAGCCGGCGAAATCCAGAACGCCATCGCGGTTGAAATCAGCGAGAAGCATTTCTCCGGCTACGCCGCTCGCCGGTGTCGGCGGCACTGGCGCCGCGGCGAAGCCTCCCTTGCCATCGCCGAGCACGACCAGGAGTTTGTTGTCTTCAGCAACAACCAGATCGATATGGCCGTCCTGGTCCACATCGCCGGCCACGAAGGAATGCCCGCCGCCGGGAGTCCTGAGGGGAGAAGACGGCGCAGGTTTGTAATCCACGGATTGCGCTAGGAGTGATAGAGAACCGCCAAGAAGAATAACGCACGCGCTTTTCATAGCACACGACAAGTTTGCGCTGGCGCTGTTTCGAATTGTGAGCGCGTGGTAAGGAAATCGTGAAAGATTTGTCAGGCGCCTTGCAGTGACTGCAAGAAAAGCTGCGCTGAACAGCATTCTTGTGGCTCAACTCAAGCCAGGTCGTTCCACCCGTGTTTCTCGCGCACAGCGATCATCTCTTCAAGGATGTTGTTCCACGTCTCCTGCTTCATCATCACGTCGTTCGGGAACATGCAGCCGTCCCAGCAGATGTGCAGGAACGCCTTGGTCAGATTCCCTTTTTCATCTCGCAGCCAGTAGCCGGCGTGGCGCGGGATGTTTAGCTTGCCCTTAGGATCGTCCACCACGCAGTGGCGCCCGGTCTTGTCGTGGCTGCCGGAGCCTTTGACCGTCGCGTCGTTTTGCGCGACGTGGAAATCGATGGTCCAGGGACGAAGCGCGGCGGTCAGTTTCTCCAGCGCCTTATCGAGTTTCTTCTTGTCCTTCCAATCGTAACCGGAAGGAAGGATGGCGTCCTTTTCGGCGTTGTAACCGAGCGTGTAAAGGAGCGTGTGAGCCATGTCGGCCTGGAAACCGACGGTTTGCGGTCGGTCGGTTGCTTCCAGCAGTTTCACCATGTTGCGCCAGGAATGCATGCCGGCCCAGCAAATCTCGCCCTCGGCGGCCAGGCGCTCGCCGTGAGCTTCGGCGATGTTGGCGGCTTCGCGGAACGTATGCGCAATGAGCCGCGTATTGGCGGCCGGATCCTTGTCCCAGTCGGAGACGGAAGCGGCGGAGTCGATGCGAACGATGCCATAAGGGCGGGCGCCGAGTTCGCGAAGCATTTTGGCGATGCGGCAGGCCTTATGGACCGAGGTGACGAAATTGGCGCGCTGCGTCTCATCGCCCATTGCCGAGCCGTCGAACCAAACCGGCGCGACCACGGAACCGACCACGAATCCCCGGGCGAGAATCTTCTCGGCCAGCGCCCGGACGCCGTCATCGTCGACATCGATGGAAACATGCGGGTCGTAGAGGAAGAGGTCGACCCCGTCGAACTTGGTGCCGTTGACGTGGGCATTGGCCGTGAGGTCGAGCATGGTGTCGAGGTCGATAGGCGGCTCGGCCCCGGCGCCGCCTTTGCCCACGAGGCCGGGCCACATGGCGTTGTGAAGCTTGGGGAAAACATTCTCGGTCTTGGGCTTGCTCATGGCGTGTCCTTCGCTGCCTGAAAGGATGAATTTGTTTTGGGACGTTGTGCGTTCCGTCGCTTTCGCGGTCCGTTGTTGATGCGGGGATTTCTCTGCCGAAAAGCCGGGTGGAGAGCAAGCCTTCTTTTGGTGGGGCACCGCACGCTGATGCGTTGGGAGGGTTCCGCCAGTCAGGGCGCGTTCTCGGGCTGGCCTGGGGAACAGGAAGCCGGCGCAGACGGGCTTACGAGTTGTACGCAATTCAAGCGAGGCGTGAACACGGCCGCTATTGAGGCTCCGATCAAGAGCAGCACAAGAAACATTAGCCGTGTGCGGGCTCCGCGGAGAGCTGGCGTGAACTCACCTAACACGATAAGCACGGCCGCGATCACGCCCACCGTAGCCAGAACCAGGGGACCAAACGTGAAAACCGCCTGAGTCACTGTTGGCAGTTTGATACCGAGATCGGCGAAAACTCCTTCAAATGCTGGCAGCACGCGGAGACCCATCACAAACGTCTCGACGAGGATGATTGTCGAGATCGCGAACCATGTTATCCGGGAACAGATGGAAGTCTCGCCCTGCATCCCAGCCTCACAACGTGAATGACTTCATGAGATGCGATAACGTAACTCAATCACCTTCTATTGCAACTTCGAGCCGGCGATGAGTCCGTTGAGCTTCATTTCGTACGTAGAAGCGTTCAGTGGCAGATCAAGAGTCTTGCTGAGAAGCGAGGATCATAAGCGCTTCGCGGAGGAGTATCTTGCGCGGGCTGCTTCGGCGGGGCAGCCTTGGCCTGCCCGATGAACGCGCCAGGTTCCGTCGCCCAACAGCTCTGTTTAGCCTGCGGCCTCTGCTGCAACGGAGTGCTCTTCAAAGATGTGGAACTGCAGCCCGGCGACGACGCGGCTCGACTTGCGGCGCTCGGCTTGCCCATCCGCAACCCGCAATCCGCAAGCCGCAAGCCGAAATTGAAATTCCCTCAGCCTTGCGCCGCGCTTTGCGGGGATAACCGCTGCCGCATCTACAAGGAGCGCCCCGCGCGTTGCTTGCAATTCGAATGCGCCCTGTTCAAGTCGGTCGCCGCTGGGGACACGACCGTGCCTGCTGCGCTCCGATCCATCCGCATCGCCCGGCAGCGGGCCGAGAAGGTTCGGAGCCTGTTGCGGGCCCTTGGTGATACGAACGAGCAACTCGCGCTCAGCTTGCGCTTCAAGCAGCTGCGGCGGCGTATCGAATCAGGGCCACCAGACGAGGCGACGGCCGAGACTTACGCGGACCTCACTCTGGCGGTGCAAGACCTGAACCATCTGCTCGCCCGGTCCTTTTATTCGGATCAGGAATAAGCGGCTCGACTGCTTTTGCGCTGGCGTGGAGGCGTGCAAAGGCCCAGTTCCGTATTCCGTGTTTCGTGTCTCGTGTTCCCTGTGGCTGCTCGCCTTTGCGTTCGCCAAATCGGCACCCACCTCTTACAACAGCGCCGCAACTTATGGCAAACCATCGCATCGGCATCATCGGCGGTAGCGGGCTCTATCACATCGAGGGGTTTACGAACCAAAAATGGATCTCGGTCAAAACGCCGTTCGGGCCGCCCAGCGACCAATTGCTCGCCGGCCGCCTTGCGGGTCGTGACGTGGTTTTCCTGCCGCGACACGGGCGGGGCCATCGCATTCTGCCCAGCGAGCTGAACCACCGCGCCAACTTGTGGGCGATGAAAAAGCTCGGAGTCGCTTGGATCCTCGGCGTCAGCGCCGTGGGCTCTCTCCAGGCGAGATATCGTCCGTGCGACATCGTCCTGCCGGACCAATTCCTCGACCGCACCAAACGCAACGCCGATCAAACGTTCTTCGGGCGCGGCATCGTGGCGCACATCGCCTTCGCGGAACCGATTTGCGAAGAGCTGCGCGTGTTGCTGCTGGAGGCGGCCAGCGCACTGCGCTGCCGCGTCCATAATGGCGGCACCTATGTGAACATGGAGGGGCCGGCCTTCAGCACGCGCGCGGAATCTGTCGCCAATCACAAGGCGGGCCTGGACGTGATCGGGATGACAGGGCTGGGCGAAGCCAAGTGCGCGCGCGAAGCCGAGATCGCCTATGCCACGATGGCGATGGTGACCGATTACGATTGTTGGAAGGCAGACGAAGAGGCCGTGACCGTCGAAATGGTCGTTGAGAATCTCCACCGCAATGCCGCGCAGGCCAAGGCGATCCTCGCCAGGGTCCTGCCGCAGATCCCCAAGCGACCCAACTGGCCTTGCCACTCCGCTCTCCGAAACGCCATCCTGACCGACCGCAAATTCTGGCCCACGCGCACCGTGAAGGAACTGCGGCCGTTGCTGGAGAAGTATCTTTAGTTCCGCTCTAAAGCAGAAGCGCGGACAGCCATGTCCGCGCGTTCCCAAGCCGGGCAATGCGGTCTCGCGGACAAAGTGGTCCGCGCTCCGCGCTTAAGGTTTGTGGAGGCGGAAGAATTTCACCGGGATCGACGGTGGCACGTAGAGGTAATACATGCCGTCCTTCACCGAAGGAGTGCCAGGCACCAACGTCCAGTTGGGCGAGACGATGGTGGTGCTCTGCTCCAATTGGAAACCAGTGGCCACGGCTGGCCAGCGGAGTTTCGCGCCGCCACCAACAGCCCTCTCAATTCCCAGAGTCCAGCGGCCCGAACTGGTCGAAGGCAGCATAAGCCCAACGCTATCCAGGGCGCCTGAGCCGTTGGCCAAGGTATAGTCGCCCCGGATGAGCATCGTGGTCAGCGTGGCCAGCACGGTGACGATTTCCGACTGGGTCGCCGGACGGTCGGCGGTCGTATTCCACCAGCCGGCTTGTTCGTTCAGCCAGACTGAGTAGCTACTCCAATTGGTGCCGGGCGCCTGCGACAGATTGAGCACAAGCGTCTGCCCTGAGCCTGACAGAATAACGTCGTACGTCTGGTACGCCGAATTCGGGCCGGCCTGCATGAGTGAGAATTGCAAGTGGCCATCGTAATACACCGAGCGGTCCCCGGAATACTTTGGAGGCGCCAGCCAGAACCAGTCGTTGCCGACCGTGGAGTCCTCGGCCATGATGTAGCTGCCAGATTGACCTCCCGCGGCCACGCAGACGGGCACGAAGATGTCCTCACCGGCGACCACTCGCCAGCCCTCGTCTGCGAAGTCAAAGGTGCCCTGGAATCGGTCCAGCACGGCAACCGTTTGTTGACACGTGGACTTGTTGCCGCACTCGTCGGTCGCTTCCCAGGTCATCGTTGCAACGAACGTGTTCGAGCCGGTCATGTTGGTGATCGCACCCACCGCATGCACGGTGACGGCACTGCACGTGTCGGTGGCGGTCGGCTGGGTGAAGCTCCAGGCGTCGCCCTGGGGCACAGTGCGGTTTGGCGCACAAGTCACGCTTGGCGCAGTCGTGTCGCGAACTTCAATCTTTTGCACGCAAGACCTCGTCAAGCCGGCCAGGTCGGTCGCCGTCCACGTGCGTAGAATCGTTCTCGATCCCCCGCAGCCCGTCGTCACTGCATCGGCGAAGTTGACGGTGGCAGTCCCGCAATTATCGGAAGCTGTGGCGGTGCCGGTGTTGGCCGGGTCGGTGTTGGCCGGGCATTCCAGCACTCGGTTCGGCGGGCAACTGATGCTGGGCGGAGTGGCGTCCACGACCTCAATCCGCTGCACACAGGAGGCGGTCAGGCCGCACTCGTCCGTGGCCGTCCAAGCGCGGAGAATCGTGCTGCGGCCGCCTGTACCAGGTGTGATGGCGTCGGAGAACGTGATAACCATCGAGCCGCAAGCATCCTGGCCGGTCGCCACGCCAGTCGCTGCAGTGCTGGTGTTGGCAGGGCATTCGAGGACGCGGTCCGGCGGGCATGTAATCGTGGGCGGCCTCGTATCCACGACCGAAATAGTCTGCACCGCGTTAGAGCTGTTGCCGCACTGGTCAACGGCTGTCCAGGTGCGGGAGATAACCCGGGTGCCGCCACAACCCGTGGTAACGGCGTCGTTGAAGGTGAGACTAACCGAGCCGCATCCATCCTGCGCGGTCGCGACGCCCGTGGCGTTCGTGGTCGTGACGGCCGGGCACTCCAGGACAACATTGGGCGGGACCAGGAGGCTCGGTGGCCGGGTGTCGCGCACGGAGATGGTCTGCGTCACGCTGTTGCTCATTCCAGCGTTGTCGGTCGCAGTCCAGGTGCGCAAGATGACCTTGGTGCCGCCGCAACCGTTGGTGACGACGTCGCTGTAACGGACTTCTCTAACAGTGCCGCAGGCATCCTGGATAACGGGCACTCCGGTGGCGTTCGTTCCAGTGTCCGCCGGACATTCGAGAACGAGGTCGTGCGCCGTGATGACAGGTGGTTTCGTGTCACGCACCGTGATCCGCCGGACACAAGTGCTGCTATTGCCGCAATCGTCCGTAGCCGTCCAGGCGCGGTCAATCACGCCGACGGTGATCCCCGGGAGCACCGGCGGCTGCGTCGGCAGCGGACCGAGGGGCGGCTGCTGCTGGGGGGGCGGCATGTCGAATATCTTGGACAGGTTTCCAAGCGAATCCGTCTGGTTGCCGATGGAGATCTCGACTGGCGGAACCGAAGCCTTGTAAGCAGAAACGAGATCCGCCGCGACAGTGCCGCCAGCGTGGCCCGGCATCGTGGACATAAGGACCACCCAGATTTCCACGACCACGCGGTCACCAGCGTCCAGGCCGGAAACCCGGAACGTGCCCTGAATTCTCTCCTCAGTGGTTCCTCGGCCGACCACGACCGCGCTGTAGGATTCCACCCTGGCGTTGAGGTTCGGATCAATCGAGCCCGGGTCGGCGGCATCGACGAAAGCGCAATACACCATGTAATTCGTGTCATATCCGAACCGGTCGTTGGAAGTAGTGTACGTGTGCCAGGCGGCAGTGAATTCAATGGCGCCTTGTTCCGGGCCCCGACCACCGCTGACCTCAATCACGGTTTCGTAAGGCACGATTTGTCCGAAGGCCATCGGGACGTTGCCGATCGAGGTCAACGCGTCCTGCTGGCCGTTGGGCGAATAGGCGACGGCATTCCGGAGCGGATCGAGGGCCCTGCCGGTCAGGCGGGCGGACTCCGGACAAGGCAGGCTGCCGGGGGCGAACTTGAGATAGGTCGGCGAGTATGGCCCGGTGTTCAAGTCCGGGTCGGCAACCAGGAAGCTGAGGTTGTACTGGCTCTGAACCATGGAGTCGCTGTACGTGATGAGCACATTGGTATCGCAGTTGTCGGTCGCCGTCGCACCACCTGTCTCCAGCGAGGTCCCACATTCGACCGTCAGATTCGTGGGGCACACGAGGACCGGTGCGATCGTGTCATCCACGGTAATCCTATGGGTGCCGTCGGTAACGTTGCCGCACTCATCGACCACTCGATACACGCGGGTCACCGTGCCGGGGCAACTGCCTATAAGCCCGCTGTCGCTGATCAAGGCGAAAGTCAGCGCCGTCGAGCAGGCGTCGGTCGCCGTGCCGCCCGCTGCCCGGAGCGCCGCCAGATTGGTGTACGCTGCCGGTACGTCGCCCGCGCACTGGACCGACACGTTCGGGAAGTTGAGAGTGGGTTTCGTGGTGTCCACGACCGTGATGGTCTGCAAGCCGTTGGTGGAGTTGCCGCATTGGTCGACCGCGGTCCACAAGCGCAGGACTGTCTTTGTCTGAGCGCAATTGGTGGTGACCACGTCGCTGTAAGAGATGGCGGCCGAACCGCAGGCGTCCTGGACGACCGGGACTCCAGTCACATTCGTGCGGGTATCGCCAGGGCACTGGAGGACGCGATCTGCAGGCAGCGTCAACGCCGGCGGAGTTGTGTCGCGCAGCGTGATGGTCTGGAGGGCGGTGGCGCTATTGCCGCATTGATCGGTCGCGGTCCAAGTCCGGGAAATGACTTTGGTCCCACCGCAATTATTGCTCACGGAATCGCTGAAGCTGAAAGTGACCGAGCCGCAAGCATCCGTTCCGGTGGCCGTGCCCGTAGCACTGGGCGATGTGTTTGCCGGACATTGGAGCGTCAGGTTGGCCGGCGCGCTGATACTGGGAGGAGTAACGTCGCGGACCGTGATGGTCTGAATTGCGCTGCGGACGTTGCCGCACTGATCGGTGGCGGTCCAAGTTCGTGAAATCACTTTCGCCCCTCCGCAGTTATTGTTCACTGAATCGCTGTAGGTGATGGTCACCGAACCGCAACCATCCGTGGCGGTGGCGACGCCCGTGGCGTTTGTGGTCGTGTTGGCCGGACAATCGAGGACGCGGTCCGCGGGAGCGGTGATATTCGGCGGGGTGGTGTCGCGAATGGTGATGGTCTGCACACCCGTCGTGATGTTACCGCAGGCATCCGTGGCAGTCCAAGTGCGGGCGATGACCCTGGTGCCGCCGCAATTGGTGGTCACCAGGTCGTTGTAGCTGATCGTCACTCCGCCGCAGCCATCCTGCGCGGTGGCAACGCCGGTGGAGTTGGTCCCGGTGTTCGTCGTGGGACATTCGAGCACCACGTTTGCCGGCAGCGTGAGCGTCGGCTTAATCGTGTCACGAACCGTGATCGTCTGGACACAGCTTGCGGTGTTGCCGCACTGATCCGTCGCGGTCCAGGTACGGGCGATCACTTTGGTGCCGCCGCAATTGTTGGTGACCGCGTCGCTGTAGCTAATGGTCACGGAACCACAACCGTCGGTGGCGGTGGCGACGCCCGTGGCGTTTGTGGCGGTATTGGCCGGACACTCCAGCACCACGTTGCCCGGGCATTGGATGGTGGGCTTGGTGGTGTCGCGCACGGTGATGGTTTGCACGCAACTGGCGCTGTTGCCGCATTCGTCAGCGGCTGTCCAGGTGCGTGAAATAACTTTGGTGCCGCCGCAGTTGTTGCTCACGGCGTCGGTGTAAGTAATCGTCACGGTTCCGCAGGCGTCGAGCGCGGTCGCCACGCCGGTGACGTTGGTCCGTGTGTCTGCGGGACACTCCAGCACGAGGTTCGTAGGACAGATGATCGTGGGCTTGAGCGTGTCGCGCACCGTGATGGTCTGCACGCAGCTGGCGCTGTTGCCGCACGCGTCGGTGGCCGTCCAGGTGCGGGCGATCAGCTTTGCGCCGGCGCAATTGTTGCTGACCGAATCGGTGTATTGAATCGTCACCGCGCCGCAACCGTCGGTGGCAGTGGCGACGCCGGTGACGTTAGTCCGTGTGTCCGCGGGACATTCGAGAACGGCGTTGGCCGGGCAGGTGATGGCGGGCTTGATGGTGTCGCGAACCGTGATGGTCTGCACGCAACTGGCGGTGTTGCCGCAAACGTCCGTGGCCGCCCAGGTGCGGGCGATGATCTTGGTGCCGCCGCAATTGGTGGTCACCACGTCGCTGTAGAGAATCGTGACAGCTCCGCAGCCGTCCTGCGCCGTGGCAACGCCTGTGACGTTTGTTCGCGTGTCGGCCGGGCACTCCAGCACCCGGTCGGTTGGGCAAGTGATCGTCGGATTGACCGTGTCGCGCACGGTGATGGTCTGCACGCAACTGGCGACATTGGTACACTCATCCGTTGCGGTCCAAGTGCGGGCGATCAATTTAGTGCCGCCACAATTGGTGGTCACCACATCGCTGTAGCGAATCGTGACCGTCCCGCAAGTGTCGAGAGCGGTGGCCACGCCGGTGACGTTCGTCCGGGTGTCCGCCGGGCATTCCAGCACCGCGTTGGCCGGGCACTGGATGCTTGGCGCGGTTGTGTCGTGCACGGTGATGGTCTGGACGCAACTGACGCTGTTGGTGCAATCATCGGTGGCAGTCCACGTGCGTGTGATGACCTTCGTGCCGCCGCAGCGATTGATGACGGAGTCAGTGTAGCGAATCGTTACAGAACCGCAGAGGTCCTGGGCCGTGGCCACGCCCGTGGCATTCGTCGAAGTGTCCGCCGGGCATTCCAGCGTCGCGTTCGGCGGACAGACGATGATCGGCTTGGTCGTGTCGCGCACGGTGATCGTCTGCACGCAACTTGTGGTGTTGCCGCATTCGTCGGTGGCGGTCCACATCCTGGAAATCACCCTGGCGCCGCCGCAGCCATTGGTCGTCGTGTCGTTGAAATTAATCGTCACCAATCCGCCACAGCCGTCTTGGGCCGTCGCCACGCCCGTGGCGGCTGGACTGGTGTCGCCGGGACACTCGACAACCCGGTTCGTCGGACAGGCGATGGTGGGCTTGGTCGTATCGCGCACGGTGATGGTCTGCACGCAACTGGCGCTGTTGCCGCACTGATCGGTGGCGGTCCAGGTGCGGGCGATGATTTTGCTTCCGCCGCAGCCGTTGGTCACATCGTCTGCATAAACGATCCCGATCGGGCCTCCGCAAGAATCCGTCGCGGTCGCTACCCCGGTGGCGTTGGTGCGCGTGTCCGCCGGACATTCCAACACACGATTCGTCGGACAGGTCACCACCGGAGGAGTCGTGTCGTTGACCAGCACGTCAGTCGTGCAAGCGCTCGAGCAGCCATTGCTGATAACGTTCAAATTCAGGGTGAAGTTCGCGCCGCAGGCGGTGCCCGCCGTCACGGTGACGGTGCGCTGAGTCGCTGACCCGGAGATGGTGCCATTGCCGAGGATCGACCAGGCATAGGCGGTCATCCCCGTCGGGGCGCTGAACTGCGCGCTCAACCGCGGGCAAATTAGGGCTGGGCCGGTGATCGAGCACGTCGGCAGCGGCTTCACCGTCAGCACGATGTCGTCGGTCTCGGTGCAGGCGTTGGACTGCACGACTGTCAGGCGCAGCGTGGCCATTGCGGAGGAGACGTGCGCGGTGGTTGCGAGCGACTCGGGTGAGTCAATGGTGGCCGTTCCCGACACCACGCTCCAGGCGGTCGAGGCAATCGGGGAGAAGCCGGACGTGGCGATGCCCTGGAGCGGAAAGGCGGTCGAGTCGCCTTCGGTGCAACGAGCTTGATCGACTCCGGCCTTGGCGCTGGGGCCAATCGTCAACTGGTGATGAATCGGGTCGAGGAAATCGGCAATCGTCGCCGTGGAGGACGCGGAGGTCTTGGTTTTGACCATGATCGTTTCCACTCCAATGCCCAGGCACGGGTCAATGGTGCTCAACAACGAAGTTAAGTCGGCAGCGCCCTCGACGAAGGCGTTCGGAGCGTAGTTGGTCAGGCCAAACGCCTTGTAAGGCACCGGGGTGGTGTTGGTGTTCAGGGCGACGAACACGCGGCCCGCGGGGAGCAAGGACGTGATGTCCGCGTAGGCGTAGCCGCCGCTGCTGTTGGTCTGCCAGCGCGAAACGTAGAAGTCCGGTGTGTTGCCGCCGCCGGTGAAGGCCAGGCTGATCAGCAGGTCATTGACGGTGCGCCCGCCGTGCGGTCCGGCGGATGTAAAGGTGCCATTGCTGTTCTTCGTGAGGCGATTTTGCAGTAACTCGAAATCGATGTAGGAGTCACCGCTCGTGCTGAGCCGATCCGCCGCCATCGTAACCCACACACGGCCCTGGGCATCGAGGCCGACGTGCAGCAGCACGTTGTTGATGTCGGTCTTGGAGGAGGCTTTGGCCGCGGTCCATTCCCAGGTGTTCGGGTCGTCAAACCACTTGTGGCCCCCCGTGAAGGTCGAATCGCTGGCCGAGTTGTAGGGGTCGATGAGATGAAACGTTCTCGAGACGTCCAGGGGCGCGCCGTTCTTGTCCAGCACCGCGCCGGCTGTGCCGGGTTGGGCGACGTTGGTGGAGATGATCCAGTCGCCGACGTTTGCCACGGGCAAGCTGGTGATCAGGTTGCCGTCAATGGCCAGGCCGCCCGCAGGCACGGTGACCGGGGCGACGCCGGCCGGGGGTGGCGTGGCGGCGCGGGTTGGAAGATTCCCGAGGGCAAGAAGGGACGCCAGGAGGAGAGGAGTCGCGGTCTTGGGAACTACGTTCGCGGGCGTGTGTCTTGTATTCATTTCAATCAATCGACAGGCACTTCAGCCTGTATTCCGTGGACTGCCTTCGAACGTGGCACCAAGTCCACAGCGCCGAAATTGGCCGTGATACGCGCTCGCGCTTCGGGGCCGCCCCTAAAGCCGGTGAGGTAAACTGCGGAGGCGGACTTGATTGAGGCTTGCGCCACAGGCAGGGCAGAGGTCTGATCTGCCGCCAAACAATTGACACATGCCCACGAAGACAATCATCAAACCGGCGAAGGCCGCCCCGGCCCTCGGCCCTTACAACCATGGCATCCGCATCGGCGAACTCCTGTTCTGCGCCGGGCAAATTGCGCTCGATCCCGCCCATCCCGGCGGCCCGCTGCCCGGGGACGTCAAGGCCCAAACCGAACGCGTGCTGGAGAACATCAAACTCATCCTGGAAGACCAGAAGCTCTCCCTGGCCCATGTCGTAAAGAGCACCGTCTTCATGACCAACCTGGGCGATTTCGCGGCAATGAACGAAGTCTACGCCCGGTATTTCACGACTGACTTCCCGGCTCGCTCCACCGTGCAGGTCGCCGCGTTGCCGCGCGGGGCACAGGTCGAAATCGAGGCCGTGGCGCATTATTGATTTGTCGCAGCGCGGAACGAATTCAATGAATCTGACTTTCGTAGCAGCCGACGTGAGGAGGCTCAAACTATCGGGACACAGAAGATCAGAGCCTTCTTACGTCGGCTGCTACGGTTTATGGTCCCAATCCGCGTCCAAAACTGGACGTCGAGGCGCCTGATGAACCCCGTCGTCGCTGTGCTCATTGGCCTGGCCATCGGCGGAGCAGTGGGCTGGCTCATCGGGTGGCTCCTCGGTTCGCGGCGCGCGTCGGTGGCGCCTTCGGACGTCCGCCTGGAGACGGAGTTGCGCCAGCAACTTTCCCAACGCGAGTCGGAGTTGGGCGCGTTGCGCGGCCAACTCACTGCCGCCAGCGCTTCCAGCGCCGCGGCCGAAGCCAGCCGAAAGTCCGCCGAGTCGCTCCTGGCAGAGCAACGCCAGGTGCACGAACGCGCCCAGCAGGAGGCCCGGCAGGCGCAGGAGAAGGCTCTGAACGATCTGCGAGACGCCTTCAAAGTCCTTAGCGTCGATGCCCTCAAACAAACCCAGCCGGAGTTTCTTCGCCTCGCCAACGAGACGCTGGCGAAGTTCCAGGAATCCGCCAAAGGGGACCTGGCTCAGCGACAGGAAGCCATCAAAACGCTCGTCGAGCCGCTGAAGCAACACCTGGAGACCTATCAGAAGCGCTTGCAACAAAGTGAGACTGCGCAGTCCGCCACCCTCGGTGAAGTGAAGAAGCATCTCGAATCGCTCGCCCAGCACAGCCACTCCCTCTCCGCCGAGACGCACCAATTGCGCCGCGTGCTCAGTTCGAGCCAGGCCCGCGGACGCTGGGGTGAGGAGACGTTACGCCGCGTGGTCGAGGCCGCCGGCATGAGCGCCCATTGCGATTTCAGCGAGCAGACCCAGTCCGGCGACAGCAAACCCGATCTGATCGTCCGCCTGCCCGGCCAGCGCGTCATCATCGTCGACGCCAAAGTGCCGGACCTGGATTTCCTCAGCGCGATGGACACCGCGGACGCGACAAAGCGCGCCGAGGCACTGGCCGCTCACGCCGCCAAGCTCAAGGGAACCATCAAGGCGCTGGCCGAACGCGATTACCCGAGCCAGTTTCCGAACGCATTGGATTACGTGGTGCTGTTTGTCCCGGCCGAATCGCTCTTCAGCGCTGCCCTCGAAGGCGATCACGACCTCATCGTGTGGGCCGCTGTCAAACGAATCATCCTGGCCACCCCCGCTTCGCTCATCGCGATCCTCCGCTCGGTGAGCGTGAGCTGGCAGCAACATTCACAAACGGAGAACGCGCGCGCCATCGCCGAGGCAGCGCAGGAATTGTTCAACCGCGTCGGTACGTTCACCGAACATTTCGAGCGGATCCGCGCTGGACTGGAGCGCGCCAACAACGCCTTCAACGACGCCGTGGGCAGTTACGAACGCATGGTCCGCCCCAGTGGCGACAAATTGGCCAGGCTTGGCGGCGGCACGGCTGGCAAGGAATTGGCCGATGTGCTGCCGTTGGATACGACATTGCGATTGCCGCCAGCGGCGTCTTGATCGAAGGGAGCGAAACCTCGCGCAGCGAGGGCGTGAAGGTAGCCGTAGTCCGCTGATACTTTGCCAGTGATCCTCTTTTCCTCTTCCTACCAATCGGTCAACGGGATGAAACTCTGAGACTCTGGGTCATCACCGATCCCGAACACGAAACAAACAACGATTCTGTTGCCGGAAGACTATTGAGCGGTGCTTGATCCGTTGTGCTCCACGAGACACATGAAGGCTACATGTGGCCAAGAACGAAAAAATCCTTCTTTCTAAAAACTCCACGCAGATCACGAGCTTCGGATTCATTACGATGGACCCCGAAGTGACGTTGGTTGAATTCCAAAACACCGTTGATCTCGTCTACGCCGAGAGCCGTTTCTGGGTCAAAGTTTTCGACTGTAACGGCCTCAGGTGTGATCGCGGAAAGCGCAATACGTCGCGTCTTGGCGATCTCACGCAGCAGATTCTTGCTGAGAAACCTCACTTCCTCCGGTCGACTGCACACGCGCCGAGACGGGAAACCAAAACCGTCGAGCAGCCCTAGAGATTCCTCAAAGGAGCATTGAGGAAAGTACCACATTTCTATGTCAGGTGGGTCACACTGATATCCAACATATCCCCCTGGGTGAACGACCTCTCTTAACTCGGACACTTCGTGAAAGCGCTGGAACAGCGCTCCATCTTGAGCGACTACTTCCCCTAAGTGCTCGGCCAGGAAAAGGGATTCCTCTTCCAGCGTGCCGCTCCTTCGCATGTACCCCGTCAGTTCCGTCGAGCCACTGATCAGCCGTTGCGGCGTCCAGTTACTGTCGATCTCGATTCCCATAGAAACGTCAGATTTAAGTTAAGAGTCTATGAGAAGGGAACGCAATCAAGGCCTAGAGTTATAATAAGGAGCGTAGAGTGGTGCTGCTTGCATATACCTCACAAAACCGTCGAAGTTTTCAAAAAATATTGCATATCCTAACTTGCAACTAGTTGTTATTCGGACGTGATCTGCGAATTCGGTCATGTCGGACGCGAAAGTGTACTCACCATTCGTCTCATCGAGGACACCGATTGCGCTGTGGGCTTTAGCCCACGGTCTGTCGTCCGAAGGGAGAGCGTCGCGTAGCGACGATTGAAGTGTGGGACATTCATCAAGCATCGCTGACGCGACGCGGACGTATCGTCCCGTCGTACCGTGGACTGAAGTCCACGGCTACCATCATCAGGTCGCTACGCGACCCACACACTCCCGAGATCGGGCTCGACCGAGGCGCGGCAGGACGGGAGTATGCGCGGGAATGTCGGAGCCAGCCACACGCAACGCTCATTTTCACTTTACGCGGAAGCGGTTCATCGTTGTGGCGCTCGTGCTGGTAGCTGTGCTGGCAGTATTAGGGTTTGTGTTTGGAGTGTTCGATGCGGAGGAACCGGTAAAGGTCACCTTCATCGGCTTTACCAATTCAGCGGAGGGGAAGTTCAATCTTGCAAAGATCGAACTGAAAAGTGCGTCCAGGCAAATTGCGTATTGGCCTGCGATCGATCCGGGGCTGGGAGTGCCAGTTTTTGACTTGGACGCCCCGTGGATAATAGCCCGGTTTCGGTCCCGTTCCGCGACAGGGGAGGTTATTTGGGAATCTGGCTTTTGGCGACCGAATCCAACGGCAACATTCGCGCCACCTGCTGATGCTGAATTACCTGCTTACATCGAACTGCCAACCGACGGTCGCACGGGAAGAGTGGAGGTGTTCTATTGGCATGTGAAGCCGGCCTGGTCTGTTGACTCATGGAAACCGTCAGGTCGAAGGGCAAACCCGCTGAGCGGATCCTATTTGGGGCGTTGGGCCGTGTGCGATCAGGTAATCCAATGTCCGCGCATGCGGCCGGATGGGACGGTGGAGCCAGCGCGACTGGTTCAACGCGGGGAGAAGGAGCGATAATGAGTCGCTCACTGCGTCGCTACCCAAACAATCCCGGCAGCCAGATCGGCAGCTTGAAGTAAGAGGCCACGCCGCACACGCCGGCAAGGAGGATCCAGACCCCCAGCTTCATCTCGGCCCACCAATCCTCCACGCCCTCACCCTGCCACCACGAAATCCAGTCGGGCTTCATCCAGAACTTCACGCAATCCCAAAACCCTGACCAATCCCCGAAAAACGGCTTGAACAACAGTGCCGCGAACACCACGCCGATGCCCACCGCCGTCCACACCTGACAGGACGAGTGCACTGCCGACTCCGCGACCTGCGCCGAGGCGCGCGTGATGATAATATTCGTCGCCATGTGCCTCCCTTCTCCGTCGGAGGCATTCTCAGTTCAATTAGCGCGAATCGCTTGCTCCTCGTAAGCACCTGACGGCAAGAATGCCAGTTCGCCGTTCCTTCATCATACCGGCGCGCACGGAGCGACGCGCCCCACCAACGTCATCGAAAATCGACTGGTTCAGCGCAGGCTGCTTGCTTACGTTCCCTCCCATGAATTCCTCCCTTCACTCGCGCCCCTTGCTCCTCGCTGCCATCCTGTTCGCTGCATCGTCGCTCGCGGCCGCGCCTTCAGCCGGGTTCGATCCCGGAAAGCTCAAAGAGATTCCCGCCCGCATGCAGAAGTTCGTCGACGACTCGACGATTGCCGGCGCGGTCACGCTGGTGGCGCGGCAGGGGCAGATTGCAAGCGTCGAGGCAGTGGGCTACGCGGACCTCGCTGCCAAAGCACCGATGCGCAACGACAACCTCTTCTGGATCGCCTCGATGACGAAGCCAATGACGGCCGTCGCTGTGCTCATGTTGCAGGATGAAGGAAAGCTCTCCGTTGAAGATCCCGTGGAAAAACATCTGCCCGAATTCAAGGGCCAGTGGCTGGTGCAGGAGCGCGGGTCGAACACGATGACGCTCACGAAGCCCGCGCGACCGATCACCGTGCGCGACCTGCTCACCCACACGTCGGGCCTCGGCGATGTGCCATTGCCCCGCATGCACTCGACCCTCGCAGAACTGGTGATGGCGTACTCTCAGGCGCCGCTCAAATTCCAGCCGGGAAGCAAGTGGGAGTATTGCAATTCGGGCATCAATACGCTGGGCCGTATCGTCGAAGTCGTCTCCGGGCAGTCGTTCGGGGAATTCATGCAGAAGCGTCTGTTCGATCCGCTGGGCATGAAGGAGACGACCTTCTGGCCCACGCCGGCGCAGGCGAAACGCATCGCGAAGCCTTATCAGCCAAAGCAAGGCGGCGGGCTGGAGCTAACGGACATCTGGTTCATCAAGGGCGGCATCAGCGACCGCGAGCGGCCGCCGTTTCCTTCCGGCGGGTTGTTCTCCACGGCGTCGGATGTCGCACGCTTTTACCAGATGATGCTCGCGGGCGGCGAGTGGCATGGCAAGCGCCTGCTCTCGCGCGAAGCCGTATCGCAACTGACCCGCACACAAACGAGCGACATCAAGACGGGCTTCACGGACGGCATGAGCTGGGGCCTGGGCTTCGCGGTGGTCAAGGAACCGCAGGGCGTGACAGAGATGTTGTCTACCGGCACGTTCGGCCACGGCGGGGCTTATGGCACACAGAGTTGGGCCGATCCCAGGAAGGATTTGATCGTAGTGCTGATGATTCAGCGCGCGAAGATCGGGAACGCCGATGCGTCGGAAATCCGCCGCGCGTTTCAACAAGCGGCGATGGCGGCTCTGGCAGACTGAAGGAGAAACAAGTCTCAAATGCCCGGGCTGGGTCGCGGTGTAGAGCTTGCTTTGGTTCTTGGAACTTGTTTTGAGCTTTGGATTTTAGACTAGCGCTCATTCCTCATAGGACAACTTGAGGCATAACCAAAGCAACGCCGTGACCAGAGCGAGCGTTGCGGCGCACCAGAACTCAACCATGGGGCTCATCCAGCGCGTCGGGATCGCAAGTAGAAGCACATCGAGGGCGACCACGGTGGCGAAAACCCGTTTCATGCCTTTGGCCGCCTTCTGAAACAAAAAGGACAGGCTCCGGCTGGAGCCTGTCCCTGAAAGTGCGTGCCTACCGAGGCTACTTGTCGCCCTTGGGCTCCTTCTTCGGCGCGGGACCGATGCCCAGGCTCAACAACTCGAGCTTGCCGCCGTGGTCGGTGTATGCGCCGCGAACCTCCTCGCCCACGGTCACGTCGTCCAACGTCGCCGTCTTGCCCGTCTTGTTGATCTTGGTGGTTCCCACAACGTGGAAGACGCGCTCACCGACCTTGATGGACTGGGCGGATTTGTCGACGGACACCACTTTGCCCTTGAACGGGACATGGCCTGATTTGCCGCCCTTTTCGCCTTTCGGCTTTTCAGCCGGGGGCTTTTGGTCCTTGTCGTCCGCTCGGACGTTCAAGGTAGTGAATGCGGCAAAGGCCGCCATGAGAGCGACAGCGAGGAGTTTTTTCATAGGAATGTGAATCATTGTTTTAGTCCTGTTTATGGACAGTTCTCGCACTCCTATCAAAATGCGGCCATTCTGCAAGGGTTTTTTTGAGGTTTTGCATTGGCAGCAAGCCACTTTGGAAGCTCAACGCTCCCGAGTCCTTTCCAGCGTTGCTACGTTCTTGCGCGCGCAAATACGAATGGGCAAGACTCGTGGCTCGGTCGAACCGAGCCGAACCAGCTGGGTCACCGAATCGTTGCACCAATGATGGGCCTTGGACGCAGTTCCACCCAGAGGACGGGAAGGAAGTTCCTTCCGGCCATCGCCTTGCTTTGGTTCGCGACGCTTGGCGGTGCGTTTGGCGCGACGCTCACGGCTACTCTCGACCGCAATGTAGTGCCCGTGGGTGAAAGCATCACGCTGTCGCTGGTGTTCGAAGGCGCTGCATCAGCACAGCAGCCGACATTGCCGCCCATTTCCAACGTCACCGTTACGCCTGGGACCAGTCAACGGAACGAGCTCAGCTTCTTCAACGGCCAGCAGTCCAGTCGCACCATTTACGACTTCCAGCTCGTGGCCACGCAGCCCGGCGACGTTGTCATTCCGGCCATCCAAGGACAGGCGGGCGGTCAAGTGCTCACTTCTCAACCGCTTTCGTTGAAAATCGTCAAAGCCGAGGGCGCGTCGGCTCAGGCGCTGACGAATCTCGCCTTCCTGCGACTTATCGTGCCGAAGACCGAAGTTTACGTCGGCGAACCTTTCGCGGTGGAGATCCAGCTCTACTGGCAAAATGCCCAGCAAGTTCAAATCCCACAATTGAATCCCGATGGCTTCTCCCTTGGCCCCTCGCCCAAGCCGACCCAGACCCGCACGCAAGTCGGCAATACCCTCTACAACCTCGTCATCTGCCGGCTCACTGCGACGGCCGCACGGACCGGCGCGCTCCCGTTTGGCCCTGCGGAATGCTCCCTCACCCTCCTGGTGCCCACCGCCAATCGCAACCGCAGTCGTGACCCATTCGAATCGTTCTTCAACCGTGGCCCGGAGTTTCAAGCGCGGCCGGCTGTCCTCAAGAGCGACGCTGTGACCATGCGTGTCCTGCCATTACCAAAGGAGAATGTTCCCGCTGGCTTCAACGGCGCGATTGGCAACTATCGCATGACTGCCAGCGCTGCCCCCACGAACCTGACCGTGGGTGATCCCATCACGGTCCGCGTCCAGATCGCGGGCAACGGCCCGATTGACAGCCTGCAACTGCCTGCGCAGGCCGATTGGCGCGACTTCACGACCTATCCTGCGACTGCGAAGACGGACTTGAACGATCCACTCGGCCAATCGGGCGTCCGAAGCTTCGAACAAGTCGTCATCCCTCAGAATCACGAAATCCAGGCGCTTCCGCCGTTGCGTTTCAGCTTCTTCGACCCGCAGGCGAAGGCTTACCGCACGCTCAGCAGCCCCGCGGTGCCCCTGAACATTCGTCCTGCCGCCAGCGCCGCCGCGCCGACGTCCACGCTCACGAATGGGACTGCCGACGCCACCCCGCCTCCGGCGGACGATATCGTTCACATCCGTCCGCGGCTCGACGCTGCGGGGGCCGCCGCGCCTCTGCTCGTGGCGCAGCCATGGTTCCTCGGTGCCCAAAGTGCCCCGGTACTGCTCTGGATATCGCTCCTACTGTGGCGAAAGCGGGTCGAGTTGCTCGCGAACAACCCAAAGCGCCGCCGCCAACGCGAAGTTGCCGCGCGGATCCGCGATGGCTTGAAGGAATTGCGCGGCCACGCCGGCGCCCAAAAGTCGCTCGAGTTCTTCGCTACTCTGTTTCGACTTCTCCAGGAACAACTCGGAGAACGTCTCGATCTCCCCGCATCCGCCATCACAGAAGCCGTCATCGACGAACGGCTCCGCGGCTGCGGCGTATCCGACGAGGTTCTCAAGCCGCTGCGTGAACTGTTCCAAACCTGCAACGCCGCCCGTTACGCGCCAATGACCTCCAGCCAGGAGTTGACGGCGCTCATTCCGAAACTCGAAGGCGTCCTGAGCGAATTGCAGCGCCTGAAGGCATGAGACACGTTGCCGTCCTGCCAGCTTTGGTTCTGCTCTTTCTGCGCCTACTCGCGAACCGGCTCCTCGGGAGCCTTGCCCCACTCATCGGCGCACCGGCCCGCAGTTGGCTTCTTGCCGTGGGTTTCGCCACCCTTGGGCTGGGGGCCGGCTCGCCAAGCCTTGCGGCCGACATCGGGTCCGACTTCGACGCCGCAAACAAGCTTTACGAACAGGGCAAATTCTCCGAAGCCGCTGCCGCCTACCAGAAGCTCCTCGACGCAGGCGCGCCGGCCGAGGCCATCCATTTCAATCTCGGCAACGCGTGGTTTAAGGCAGGCCAGCTCGGCCGCGCCATCGCTGAGTGGCGACTGGCCGAACGCTCCAGCCCGCGCGACCCAAGCGTGCGGTTCAACCTCCAGTTTGCCCGCAAGCGCGTCACCGGCAGCGACGCGCCAGCAGGCGTTCTATGGCAACGGGCGCTTCGTTCGCTCACGCTCAATGAATGGACCGTGCTTGCGTCCGTACTGCTCTGGGTTTGGTTCCTGCTCCTGGCGCTGAGGGAGTTCAAGCCGATGCTTCGCAAAGTTCTCAGCGGCTACACGTCGACGGCCGGCCTCGGCGCGTTACTGCTGGCGGTCTGCCTGGCCGGGGCTGCCGCGCTTCAATTTAACACGCGGCCAGCCGTGGTGATCGTTCCCGAAGCCATCGCTCGCACCGGCCCGTTGGACGAAGCCAAGGTATTGCACCAGTTGCGCGATGGAACCGAAGTCGTCGTGCTGGACGAAAAGGAGGTCACCGTCGGCGAAAGCAAGCAGACCTGGCTGCAAGTGCGCGACAACGCCCGGCGCATTGGCTGGGTGAAGGGTGATCAACTCAGTGTGCTGGCGGCAGGCCGGACTTGACGGCTGCATCTGGGAGTCACGGACGTCTTCTCCCGGAGCATTTGCGCGGGTTTGCCGTCTTTCCCTCCAGCAAGATCCGTGATAGGAATCGCGGCGCATGCTTCTGAGAATCCACATCGCATTATCGCTGGCCTTTGGGGTTGCATTGGACGCTTGCGGTAAGGACAAGGACCCGAGCGAATCCCTGTTTACCGGCCCGGTGCCGAGTGTGAGCATCACCATCCCGGCGGAAGGGATGAAGGTGTTGCGGGATTACAAGCAGGTGTGGCGTCAACCGCGGCCCGAGCGCATCGACGCGCGGGCCACCGTGCACGAAGGAGGGCAGGTTTACACGAACGTGGCGCTGCATCTAAAAGGCTCGTACACGTTCCAGCCCATCGATGGGAGACCGTCGCTGACTCTGAACTTCGACAAGTTCGCTCCCGGCCAGCGCTTCCACGGCCTGACGAAGATCCATCTGAACAATTCCATGCAGGACCCGAGTGCATTGTGCGAGCAGTTCGCGCGGGAGCTGTTCGCGGATGCAGGTGTGCCAAGCCCGCGCGCAACTCCGGTGCTGGTGAGGCTCAACGGGCGTGACCTCGGCCTTTGTGTGCTCGTCGAGGGGGCCAACAAGAACTTCGTGAAGCGCAACTTTGCGTCCGTGAAGGGCAATCTCTACGATGGCGGCTCAGGGGGCGACGTGACGAAGGCGCTGGAGGCCGATTCCGGCGAGCACCCGGAGGACCGCTCGGACTTGACGAACCTGGTGAGCGCTGCGCGCGAGCCGGACATGCCCCGACGGCTGGCGCGCCTGGAACAAGTGCTGGATGTGGAGCGCTTCATCACCCTGGCGGCCGTGGAGGACCTCATCGTCCATTGGGACGGCTATGCCATCGGGTGCAACAACTATCGGGTCTTTCACGACGCCACGCGCGACAAGATGGTCTTCATGCCGCACGGCCTGGATCAGTTGTTCGGCGTCTCGAGTTCGCCGACGTTGAGTCTCACGCCGCCCTTCAAAGGCATGGTGGCCAAGGCGCTGTTCGCCGTGCCCGAGGCCCGGAGGCGTTACCTCCAGCGAATCGAGCGGCTGGCCACCAACGAATTCAGGGCCGAGAAATTGCACGCCCGCGTGGACCGTCTGGCGGCGCGCTTGCGCCCGGCGCTGAGCGGAGATCTGCCCGAGGAGTTCGACGAAGCCGTGCATGCGTTGAAGAGCCGCATCACACAGCGGATGCGGAGCGTGGCGCAACAATTGGGAAACACGAAGCGGCCCGTGCAATTCCCCGAAGGCGGCGTGATGCGCCTGGCTGGCTGGACCTTCAAAGGCGGGCCGAATCAGCCCTCGACAGGCAGCCGCCGGGGGGACGGCCAACGGGACGTGCTTCGAGTCGACGCCGGCGGCGCGCTCGAAAGCAGCGGCGCTTGGCGGACAACATTGTTCCTGGACGCCGGGCATTACGAGTTCACCGGAATGGCCCGCACGGAAGGAAACATGGATGCGAAAGGAACGAACGGCGTGGTGCTGCGGATCTCCGGCGAGCGCGCCACCAACGGCATCGCGATCCCGAGGGAGTGGAAGACCCTCAGCTACGAATTCGACGTGCGCGGCCTGGAGGACGTGGAGTTCATCTGCGAGTTCCGCGGAGCGAAAGGCTCGGGCGAATTTGACGCGCGTTCTCTGCAATTGGTTCGCAAGGGGCCGGCGCTTCCGCCCAGGGAGACGCCTTGAATTGCCCTTGCTCTCGCACCTTTTTGCACAGCCACAAACCGACGAATCCGAGGGCCGTGAGCAATCCGCTCGTCAGTCCGACTACTCTGTAAGCTGGCCATCGAGTGCTCATCGTGCGAACGCCGCCTTAACATTTAGGTGAGCCACAATTCTGCTGCTTGGATGCTCACTACATCGTGTATCTCAGCCGTGGATGGTTGTCGAGCAGAGAGTCGGTGCGTCCAAAAACCAAGTCTCGTTGCAAGCGTGGGTGGTAGATCGAATCAGCTTGCCGCCGTATGCTCAGACGCCGCGCCCGCCTGACACGCAATGCCTTCATCTTGGAAGCGATTTGAATGCTCCGGCTCATGCCGGATGCGACGAAATGGGCGTGGAGGCGACCACGAAACTCCCCGGCGAAGGTGGAACAACCTTTCGGCAGCTGGATCAAATCTTGTGATCCTGCTGGTCGCTGCGCAGATGGATGGTCTTGGTGCCCAGATCGTGGACGGCGCGGATGTAACGGACGGTCTGGCTTCGCGCACGCATGAGAATCGAGTGAGTAATCGCCTTGTTGCCCACCAACTTCACCCCCGGAAGGAGCGAACTGTCGCTGATGCCGGTCGCCGAGAAGACCGCGCTGTCGCCTTTCACCAAATCCTCCACTGCATAGATCCGCTCCAATTCCTCCATCGTCATTTCCTTGAGCAAACGTTGCCGTTCCTCGTCGTCGCGCGGCCAGGCCTGGAGCAACATGCCGCCCCCCAGCGCCTTCAGCGCCGTCGCCGTGAGAATTCCCTCTGGCGAGCCGCCAATGCCGCAGTACAGATCCACTCCCGAATCGGGCAACGACGGCGCGACGGCCGCCGTGATGTCGCCGTCGCCAATCAGCCGCAAAGCCGCCCCGCAACGCCGGACTGTGGCAATCAACTCCGTGTGACGGGGGCGATTCAACAGCACCACCACCAACTCCGGCACCCGCTTGCCTAGCGCCTGCGCGATCTTCGGCAGCGTCTTCTCCAGCGGATCGTGCAGCGCAATCGGCTCCATGCCCTGGGCGATGGCCCGCACGACGGCGGGACCGTAGGCCAGCTTGTGCGAATAGAAACTGGCAACGTGCTTCATCGCCCGCGCTTCGCCCGGCGCCACATGACTGGCGGCAATGACCGAAATCGAGTTTGGCAGGCCGTTGGCAAGATTCGTCGTGCCGTCGATCGGGTCCAGCGCGATGTCGAAGCGCGGGCTGCCCGGCGTCCACTTACCCAGCTTCTCGCCCACGAAGATGCCCGGCGCGTTGTCCTTGATGCCCTCGCCAATCGCCACCTCCGCGCAGATATCCACCAGGTCGAACACGCCGTAGATGGCGTCGCACGCCGCCGCGTCGGCCTTCTCCTTGTCCCCGCGGCCCAGCCAGTGGAGGACATTGAGCGCGGCGTTCTCCGTCGCGCGCACAAACTCAAACTCCACCAGGCGTTCCGGATCGTTCAGCAGCATGACAGTGGATGAATCGGTGCTGTGTTCGGGCCCATAAACTTGCGTCCGCCGCAGCTTTCCCGCCGGAACGGAAACATGCAAGCCCGCCTGACATGGAATTGCCCTCGCCCGCGCCGAATGCTGCCAGTGAAATGTACGCGACGAAGCAACTCCCCGGCGAAGGGTTCAAACGTCCCTGGCCGCCGCTCATCAGGATGGGTGAAGCGGTAATCCCCGATCCCGGACGATGTTCTCAGGGTCGCGGATGGATGCACACGAGTTCGTTGGACAGCTCGTCAGAGTTGACCGGGTTGGGAGGCATTTTCGCGGCCAACTCCTGCGTCGCAGCCTGGATGGAGTCAACGAAGGTCTCCACGCGACGTCCGGCGCGCAGCCGGTCCACCGCCAGGTCTCGCAGGCGATCCAGCAGGGCCTGGCCTGCCGCTTTCGTCACGCAATCGTCGCCGAGCACGACGACCCGGCGTTCGGCCAGCGAGACGTAGATCAACAATCCACTGCGGCTATGAGTCGAAGCCAGACGCCGTTGGCCGAAGACCACCACCGCGGCGCGCGCGCACTCCCGGGCGAGCGTGTCCGACGAACTCAACAGCCGGCGCAAGGCCGGCCACCGGCTGGCAACCATCGAGCCAAGGATGAAGCCCACAACAACCGCCGCAGCCTGCTCCGTCACGGAAAGGCTGTGGGCGAGCGTCCAACTTCCCGCTCCGGTCGTTTCCCCCGCCGCGGTTAGATTCAAAAGAATCAACGCGGCGATCGCACCCAGCAGACCCACGATGGATTCCTCGCGGTCATAACGACATGATTCGGTGGCGACGGCGCAGACAATTTCGGCGCTGGTTTGTTTCTCGGCCGCGGCGATTGCGCTTGCGATCGTTTGCCGTTCTTCGGGTTTGATAAATTCTGCTGCGGTCATTATTCGATGTCGTCAAGGCGGATTTACCACGAGCCCGAAGCACCGCCACCTCCGGAAAAACCTCCCGAAAATCCACCGCCTGAATATCCGCCAAACGACCCACCGCTCCAGCTGGAATCACCACTGCCTTTGGCCCGCGCTGCCGCGAATAGAAGCAGAACGAGCCAGGAGATTCCCAACATCAACAGACTGATCCCGATCCACACGAGAAGCTTTTGCTCCTTCATCCACCCGACGCCGGCCAGGACCATGCCGCCCAGGATGAGCAACGCGCTCCAACCCCAACCCCAGGGATTGCCGTTGTGCTGCAGCGGCTCGCGGACGTATTCGCCCACGGAGCGGTTGATCGTGTCCCGCACCGGTCCGAACAATTTGCGCGGCGGAGGTTGGGATGGTTCCTGCCCGGCCATCCGGACGAGTTCTTCCACGCCGCGGCAGATTCCTTCGGTGTTGCGGGCCTGTTTGAATTCCGGAATGATGACCTCCTGCATAATCCGTTCACACTCGGTGTTCCAGCGACTGTCCCATTGCGCGCCCAGTTCGATGCGTGCCTCGCGATCGCCGAGGCAGACCAGCAGCAGGATTCCTTTGTTCGCCCCTTGAGCGCCAAGGTCCAGAGTGCCGATTCGCCAGACGTTGAACCATTGTTTGGCAAAGTCCTCGATAGACAGGCTGGCGCCCCCGTAATCCGCCCGGCGCCAGATCACGGCGACAACGACCGGCGTGCCGTGCTGCTCGAACGCAGTCTTTTGCGCCTGCCCTAGACGGGCGAAGGTCTTCGGGTCAAGGGCCTTGGCGTAGTCGGCCACGAAGGAGTTATTCGGCGGCACCGGGGGAATCCGGACCTGAGCCCGCAGATCCCGGCCGACGATGCAGGCAAGCGTGATACCGACCAGAACGGCGGAACGTATCACGCACAAAAATCCGCGAGCGCGTGGCAGCCAATGATGTGTGACCAATCTCCAACAACCGACCAGCAGTTTCTTCACGAGAGCAAGAATAAGGGGCTAACCCGCGCGATCAAATTACAATTTCAGGGGAATTTCGGACAACACGCACCTGCAGCGTCCGGCGCGCCAACAGTGCTCCGAGCTTGTCACACGTGCCCTGCGCGCGCGATCAGGCCGCCACAGTTTCGATGACGCTCATGGCGGATTCCGTCGGCACGACTCGGTCAGGCGAAATCCCGCCTGACCAGGCAGCACGCCATTTTCCTGCTCCGGGCCGACGAGCATCATCACGTCGAGGCTGATTTTGTTGAGTCGAGTGAAATAATGGCGCACCCATCAGGAGTTGAACCTGAAACCTTCTGATCCGTAGTCAGATGCTCTATCCAATTGAGCTATGGGTGCCCAAGGGAGGGCGAATTTACAAATCGACTCCCGCTCGCGCAAGGGCTATTTGCCCCGCGCGCGACGCCTGGCGCTTTGCTTGGGCACGTGAAGGAATGCTCCTGGCAGGAGCGCGGACACTTTGAATTGGCGAACGCGTTGCGGATGCGCCGCGTCCGCCGTGAACACAATTGCGCCCGGGGCGTACTCGGCCAGAAGTTGGCGGCACGCGCCGCAAGGCATGACTCCCTTTGGCGCTCGAGCCACGACGGCGATCGCGGTGAACTCGCGTTCGCCTTCGGTCAATGCCTTGAAGAGCGCTACGCGCTCGGCGCAGCAGGTCAATCCGTAACTGGCGCTCTCGACGTTGGCGCCGCCGATGATTCGCCCGGACCGGGTCAACAGTGCGGCGCCCACGCGAAAACTCGAGTAAGGTGCAATGGCGTTGAGCCGCGCTCGCATCGCGGCAGCGATGAGTTGGCGCTTATTCGGTTTCGGCATGGAGGGTCACAAAGCCTTCGATGAGTTTCACGGCGGCCTGGCGTACACGCGCGGCTGTTTCGAGCACTTCTTTGTGCGACAGCGCCCCTCGCGCCCGGCCTGCGGCGAGGTTGGTGATGCACGAAAGGCCGGCGACGCGCAGTCCACATTGCCGGGCGACAATGGCTTCCGGCACGGTGCTCATGCCGACGACGTCGGCGCCCAGGCGGGCGAAGGCGCGAATTTCGGCGGGCGTCTCGTAGCTTGGCCCGCTCACTGCGAGGTAGACGCCGGAATGGAGTCGGGCGCGGGCCTTGCGGGCAGCGGCAGCGAGCAGACGACGAAGCGCGGGCGCGTAAGTTTCAGAGAGGTCGACGAAGCGCTCGAGGCCTGGGGCAGGCGCTCCGCGGAGGGGATTCGCGCCCATCAAGTTGATGTGGTCGCTCAGGCACATGAAATCGCCGGGGCGGAAGCGTTTGTTGATTCCGCCCGCGGCGTTGGTTAGGAGCAGGTCGCGCACGCCGAAGGCGGCAAGCACCCGGACGGCGAAGGTCACGACTTCCATGGGGTGGCCCTCATAGAAGTGCGCTCGGCCGCTCAGCAGGAGGGCGGGTGCCAGGCCGAAATGCCCGGCCAGGATTTCGCCCTTGTGGCCTTGGACGCTCGGACGGGGGAAGCCCGGCAGTCTCGTGTACGGAATCTTCGTATCGACGTCCAGCCGGGAGGCAACTTCGTGAAACCCGCTCCCGAGCATGATGGCCAGCTTCGGACGAAGCCGCGTCATTTTTTGCAGAATCGCCGCGATGGCGATCGGGCTGGCCGGGAGAGGTGGGGAAGTGCCGCGGCGGCTCATCGGGCGGCCATTTCAGTCGGCCGCATCCCAACTGGCAACCTTCATTTGAAGCCCTCACTTGATTTCCCGCGTTTCTGTTCTAAGCTGTCCGCCCTGATTTTATGCAACTGAGCAACGACGAAATCCGGCGCTATTCCCGTCACCTCATCCTGCCCGAGGTCGGCATGGCCGGGCAGAAGAAGATCTGCTCGACCCGCGTCCTGTGCATCGGGGCCGGCGGGCTGGGGTCGCCGATCGCGATGTACCTGGCGGCGGCGGGCATCGGCAAGCTGGGGCTCGTGGACTTTGACACGGTCGACTTTTCCAATCTTCAGCGGCAAATCATTCACGGCACGCCGGATGTCGGGCGTCCCAAAGGCGAGTCCGCCAAGGAGACGATCCAGAACATCAACCCGAACGTGGAGGTCGTTCTCCACAACGTCCGCCTTTCGAGTGAAAATGCGATGGAGATTATCCCGCAGTACGACATCGTGGTCGATGGCACGGACAATTTCCCGACGCGCTATTTGACCAACGACGCCTGCGTGCTGCTGAAGAAGCCGAACATCTACGGGTCCATTTTCCGGTTCGAGGGGCAGGCGAGCGTTTTCGCGCCGACCCTGGGCGGGCCGTGTTACCGCTGCCTTTACCCGGAACCACCGCCGCCCGGGATGGTGCCGAGCTGTGCCGAGGGCGGCGTCCTGGGAGTGTTGCCGGGCATCATCGGATGCATCCAGGCCACGGAGATCCTGAAGATGGCTCTGGGCAAGGGCAGTTCGCTCGTCGGCCGGCTGCTGCTGTTCAACGCCCTGGACATGAAGTTCCGCGAGGTGAAGCTGCGCCGGGACCCGCAGTGCCCGTTGTGCGGCGAGAAGCCGACGATCACGAAGCTCATCGACTACGAGCAATTTTGCGGCATCCCGGCCGAACCGGCGTCCGCCGCATCGAATCCCGACGAGGTCACCGTGCAGGAGATGAAGAAGGCGCTCGACGATCCGAAGCTGGGCATCAGGGTCATCGACGTCCGCGAACCTGACGAGTATCAGATCGCACACATCGATGGTGTGCCGTTGGTCCCCTTGAGCACGTTGCCCCAGAAGTTCACGAGCCTGGACGCGAACCAAGCCTACTATATCCATTGCAAGAGCGGCATACGTTCTCTCAAGGCGCTGAAATTCCTACGGGAACAAGGATTCAAGTACCTCAAGAGCGTCAAGGGCGGCATCAGCGCCTGGTCTGACGAGATCGACCCCAATGTGGCGAAGTATTAGGAACAAGCCGAACGCTTGTTGGTAGCCAATTCAGATGCTCGCAGTTCTGCTGGTGAGCCGCCCATGGCTCCCAGTATTTGGAGTCCTTCCCGCCCGAGCGCCTGGCAGCCGCCAGCCAAATGAAGTCACTGACACAACATCTCTGGTTCGAAGTACCGAACCGGCGGGGCTTCGTGAACATCACGGAGACAATCGAGGCCCTCGTGGCGAAAAGTGGCGTCGTAGAGGGGTTGTGCCTGGTGAATGCCATGCACATCACAGGGTGCGTTGCCTATTTGTCATTTCTTCAAAAGAAGGCAGATAGCAAAGGTTTAGCGTGATGCCTTCTTTTGCTATTATCACGTCCTTCACGAGCAACTCCACAATCCTGCGCCGCTCCTCCTGGCCCATACTGCCCCACCGCGAATGAAGGTCTCGGGCCTCGGCCATAATCTGTTCACTCGAAAAGCTGTCCACTTTAAGAAGGTCAACATCCGCCTCTATGCGTGGAATTTCCGCCTCAAGCTGGTTCTTCCGGTCATCCAGCGGCTGGTAGCGCTCCTTGAACTGCTGCACGGTCAGCCCGCCGTCCAGGTAGAGTCGATACGTCTGGTCAGCCTCCTGACGAACCTTCTGAGCGTCCTTGCGCATGGACTCCAACAGCGCGGTCTTCTCCGAAATTGAATCGTTCGCTCGGTTGAGATACTCCGCCACGCGCTCGGACGACACGAGATAGCCTTTCAGCTCGTCGATAAAGATATTCTCCAAATCCACGACCGGGATTTTGTTCCGACACACAGTGCACACATACTTGGGCGTATTCGTCGGCACATACATCTTCTTGCCGCATTCGCAAAAGGTCAGACCCGCAAACAGGTGAACCGCCCGTTTCGCAGGACGCGCCAGCTTGGTCTTCCGGGTCTCCAGCATGTCATTGCACCTCTGCCACAGCGCCTCCGGCACAATTGGCTCAACTGGCGTCAGCACCCACTCGTGCTCGGGCTTGAGCGCCCATGGCTTGTCGTCTCCGACCCGCTTTGTGTAGTTCGCCCGGTGCGTGCCTTTGGCCGTCGGGTCTTCGATGAGCCGGCCGACAGTCGTATCGGAGAAACTCGACCCGTCCCGCGTGCGATGCCCGCGCTCGTTGAGCATGCGCGCGACCGTCTTTTTACGCCCATGCTCGGCGAAGAGTTCGTAGATGAGTTTCCGAACGGGCGCTTCCTCAGGATGTGGAGCAAGCTTCTTGTCCTTCCAATGATAGCCATATGGCGCTTTCCCATTGAGCGGTTTGCCCAGTTTCGCACGCACACTAATCGAAGCGCGGACGCGGTCGGCTATTTCCTCGCGCTCCCACTGCGCCATGGCAGCCACCATGTTGTAGAACAGACGGCCGGACGGGGTGCCGGTGTCGACGTTCTCCTGCAAGCTGATGAGGTCGGCGTTGTGCTCGCGGAAGTAATCTGAAAAATCCATCAGCTCGCGGGCGTTCCGAGCAAGGCGCGCAAGCTTCGAGAAAATGAGTCCCGTGATGTGCCCGCGGCGCACGTCTTCCATCATCCGCTTCGTCTCCGGATGCTCCATGACAGTCTTGCCGCTGACACCAGCCAAATCATAAACCTCATGGACAATCCAACCTTTAGCTTCGGCGTAGTGGCGGGCGCGAGTCTCGTGGTGCTTGGGACTGTCGCCTTGCGCTTGGTCTTCGGTCGAAACGCGAATCCAGATGCCGACCGACTTGGCCGGCGCGATGAGAGCAGACTTTGCCTTCATATCACTGGTTCATATGGAATAGGCAACGAGATTGCAAGAAAAATGTTTGCACTTTACCTAACTTCCGCCAAAAACACCCTGTGGCAACCAAACGTTCTTATTCCGAAGCCGACTTGGCAGCTCTGACCAAGGAACTCCGCATCAAGTCCGGCAAGTCGAAGGCCGACATCGCCCGCGAATTGCGCGTGGCCCGCTCCTCGGTGCAGCTCGCCGAAGAGAATCCCGAGCAGAGCCTGACGAAACTGCGAATCCGCATCATTGAGGCGTGCTCTCCATTTCGTGTCGTTGGGCCGGCATTCTGGCTGGAGAGAAAATGACCACATCACTGTTTCTTCTTTCGCTTGCGGCGCATCATCTCCGCTAGCGCCTTGACGGCTGCCTCGTCGCGAGCCCGAGCCTCTTCTGGCGACAGGCGAACCTTGTTGCTCTTTACCTTATACCCGCGGCTTTGTCTCTCTTCCGAAGGTGGCGGCGAGGTTTCGGAAACGAGCGACTGTAGATACCGAATGAAGTCGTCCGGCAGATGGAAGGAAACCCGTTCAGCAATCTCAGGCCCGAGACTGTTCCGAACTGCGCTCTCAATTTTCCGAACCCTTTCCTCCGATGGTGAAATTACAACAACGCGTTGGTAGCCCGCGCGGACGCATTTAGCGACATTGCCGACTTCCTGGTCGACGGTGGTCGTCACAGAGATTTCGCATGCAAAGACGTGCTGTGCCCGCTCCAGCACCAAATCCACGCTCCCAGCGCCGTCGAGCACCGACTTCTCGATGGTGCTTCTGAATCCCAGTCCCTCTGCGGTTGCCTTGATTCTTTGTTGGATTGCCTGATGTTGGCTGCCGCCTCGACCCATGAGCGCTGGCGCCTCAGGGGTAGGCATCGGCTTCAATTTCGGCGCCGCTGGCGCAAGTGGTTCCCGCAAGATACCAACGCTGGTCTGCGGGGAAGGAGTAGTCTGAGTCGGCGCTGGCGAATCGGCAGCCGGCGGTTCCGGTTGCACTTTCTCCGCCGCCTTTTCCTTGGGTTTGGTGGTTCGCTTCGCGAAGGGGTCAACTCGTTCGGGCGGCGGTTCGGCCCGGCTTCCGGCAAGTTCCTGCTCCACTTCCTCGCGCGGCCTGCCGTATTGCCGGCGCGTGAGATACCGCAAGTATTCCTTTCGCTCGCTCGCGTCCTCGCTCTCGACCTCCGGCGGCATGACGGTTTTGAGGTTGAAATCGAAATCCGCTCGCTCAATGCGTGCGATGGCTTCACCCGTGCCGAGATTCTGAAGGTCGCCTGCCTCGAAATACGAAAAGCCCGACGCAAGTTTGCGCGCGTCCTCGTCGCCGACACGGAAGCAAATCCGTGTGTAGGGATGCGACATTACCGCACTCGCGAGGTCATCGCTGCGCTGGATTTGCCGCAACTCGTGATGCGCGAGCACAAGGCCAAGGTTGTATTTGCGAACACCGGAAAGGATGGTGGCCATCGTCGGTGTAGCGAAATGCTGGAATTCGTCGAGATAGAGAAAGAAGGGCTTGCGGCTGCCCGCTTGCTGCTCCTGCCTGCTAATAGCGAGTTGGTGAATCTTCGCCACGAGCAAAGCGCCAAGCAGGTGCGCGTTCTCCTCGCCAATCAATCCTTGCGGCAAGGGGCAGAGAAGGATTTTGCCCTCGTCCATGATGCTGCCGAAGTCGAGTCGGTTCTCGCGCTGTGCGACAACGTAGCGCACGGCCTTCGGTCGAAGAAAGCTGTTGAGCCGCGTCAGCAATGGCGCAACCGAATTCGTGGACTTGAGCAACGGAAATTCGTGCTGCCAGTAGTAGAGAACTTCGGAATCCGTGACAGTGCCTAGAAACTCTTTCCGAAACGGTGCCTCGGCCAGGAATCGCCGCAAGTCGGCGAGCGTCCCGCCTTTGGAGCTTTCGAGGAACGCGAGGATGGCGTTGCCGAGAACGCTCGTCATCTGGTCGCCCCACGAAGTCGAGAGGCGCTGGAAGACGCCCACGAGGTCGGAAGACAGGAGATTCTTTTCGAGATTCGAGTGAGCGGAGAGAATGTTGAAGCCGACAGGATACACCTCGTCAGACGGGTCGAACAAAATCACGTCGCGATATCGTTCCGGTGGAACGTAGCTCAAAACCTTGTCCACCAAGTCACCATGCGGGTCGAGGACAGCAACGCCGTTGCCTTGGTAAATATCCTGGCAGATGAGATTCAATAGCAGCGTCGACTTGCCAGTGCCCGACGCGCCAATGACATGCATGTGCCTCACACGGTGGTCGGGCTTGAGCACGATGCTCGTTACCTTGCCCTCGTGTTCGTTCTCGCCGATTTTGACGCCGTCGCCCGTGGCAATCTGCGGCGGCTCCTTGGTTCGTTTAACCAGCCGTTTCAGCTTTCGTGAACGCACCGCCGCGGTCGGCAAGTGGGCGAGCGAAACGAGTTCGTCGCTGTTGAGCAACATGCCGTAACGTCGTGAGCACCGATTCAAAAGGTCGAACTCGTGCGCGTCGTCCGGGTAATCCTCGTTCTCCAGCAAGAGGAGTTCGTTGCCCTCCGGGTTGGCGAACGGCCGCATCGCACCCGTCAGCCTCTTAATGATGGCCCACGTATCGTCATCGTCGTTCGCACGCGCTGCGACACGCACCACAACGGCATACAGCGCGTGGCCTAACTTCCGCTTGGTCTGGCGCCTAAGTTCGGGATAATCGGAGAAGAAATCATCGCCGTCTTCCGACGTTACAGCGCTCAAGATGCTTTCGGCCCACGTATGCCGAACGGGCTGGAAGAGGATTTGCAAGAGGCCGGTCTCGCCCTCTTTGAGCATCTCCAGCGCACCGCAGACACCTACGAGCGGGTCAATCGCAAGCTCGCCTGCGGAAAGCAACGGCATCATGAATTCGTGGCAAAGGCCGAACTCACGAATCTCCGTTTTGCTTCGTTGGTTCACCCCCCATGCTTCTCCGAGCGAGTTTTGTGTCGGATTCAAGACGGCTTCGGGGAAATGGGCCTTGATTTGCGGGAACGCTTGCTCTGCGTCGGGCAGCGCCGCCGCAACCTGCGCGACGATGCCCTCTTTGGAGCCGATGACTTCAAACGCCAATGCGCTGCGGCAGTAATTCAAGCTTGCCAGACACTGCTCCATTACCCCGCGAGAAGGCTCGTACGTCTTGGGCAACTGCACCTGAAGTTCAATCAGGTCGCCGCGACTTTCGAGGTCGATGTACTGTGGCTCAGGTTCTTCGGAGCCCGCCTCCTTTGCCGACTCTGCTGGAATATCTGGCGGTCTGCCAAGAAAATGGAGCACTCTGCTCTTGAACCGGCTGAGTCGCGTTTCCTGAATTCCATCGTCCGGGAAAAAGTCGCGGGGCAGGACGTGTCCCTCGAATGCACGGAACGGTGGCTCCAGTTCAACAGGAGCGTCCGTCACCAGCCAGCCGCGCCCGCGCAATTCCCAGCGGCGGAACTGTTCTGTAAGGAGGTCGGCGACAGTTGCCGGAGTCGTGTCGGGTGCACTCACGTGTCGTTACCGTTTGTGCAAATCAGACACTGCTGGTGCCGCGCTGGAACCGGACGACTGCTTGCTGCCCTTCTGCGCCTTGATTTGCTCCTTCGCCTCATTTACCGCGTCGTGTACCGCCTCGCGATAGGCCATGTTTGTGTCTTCGCGGAAGTATGTCTCTGGATGAAAGAGCCACTCGTATACCGGGCCGATGACTGGCAGGTCGCTTAACACGCGGTCGAATGCGTCGGCCGCATTCCATGCTGCAAGCCGCATGAGGGAGAGGCAAAGGGCGATGAGGCCGGTGAATGTGAGGATGCCATAGAGCCAACCAAGCCACGACACGACGGCACCTGAAATCACCGCAAGCAACAGGAGGCCGGCAAGCATCCGCATCACTGGCCCGCGAAGGCGTCGCTCAAAGGCGCGCTCTGAAACGAAAAATCCAGTTCCAAACTGCATTGCGCAGATTTCGATGAACAACCGTTCGCGACGCAGTCTCAAGTATAGCCGTTGCGCCGTCGCAGGCCCGCCCTGGCTCATCATTACGTATTGAGCATCGAGCCCCGGCACCTCCCGCAGGGCGACGGCGTTGAGAACGAGCGCGTAGAAGTCTTGCGATGAGTAGCTCACGTTTGGGAACAACTCGGGCGTGTACTTCAGCAACTTATTGCGCTTCTCCTCTTCGGCCTGCTCTTTCTCCCACCGTTCTTTAACGGCATCCCAAACCTTGCCGGGAGGTGTCTCCATCAACGCTCCTCCTAGCCCTTTCCTCACTACGTCTAACATCTCTGCCATAAATGCCTCATTTCAACTCGTTGAACAGTTTGGTTTTGAAATCTTCCGGCACAGCCTTGCGCTGCGTCTCGACCGCGGGCCTGTCCTCGGCGCGAAAAAATCGCGGGTGCTTCGGCACAAGACCGTCCTTGCTTAGTCCCTGCGTGAGCGAAAGCCCGACCTTTGTGGATTGGTAGTCGAAGAACCTCGCATGAATGTCGACCTCTCCCGGCTCCGTCTGTCCAATCACGAGGATGGCATGGCGTCGTGTTGTGCTCAGGAGTTTTGAGGCGGCCTCGCATCGGAACTGGAAAGTGTCATCATTCACTTTGCTTTCGTTGCCAAGCTTCCAGCCGGAATCCTCGCGTTGGAGCATCCGACGCAGTGCATCGGCCACTTTGCCAACCTCGGTTTGGGCACTCCAACGATGTGCTTCGAACCATTTCGCGTCCGGTTCGCTTTCCGAAGCCTTCCGAAACGTCTCCGCCGGGAATCGCTTTCTGGCTGCCAGTTCGGCCAAACGGCGCTGCTCGGCGGCTTTGAGTTCGACTTCCTGCTGTCGGGTCGCCGCCGCCTGTTCGGCAGCCTGCTTCCTCGCGGCTAACTGAGCCTCATGCGTCTTGATTGCGGACTCCACCTTCGCCTTGAGTTTCAAGGCTTCCGAATCGTTCGGAACGGCATGCAACGCCTCGTTCAGTTTCGAAAGCGCGGCTCTATAATCGCTATCCATAAGCCACTGAGCTTGCTGCATTGCCTGGCTGTAACGGACGCTCACAAGGTTGGTAGCGATGGTGTGAACACCTTTCGGAATTGCATCCATGGCAATGGTGACGGGAGTGAAGCCTTCCTTTTGAAGGCGAAACTCTTTTGGCCCTGGGAGAATCTCGCGCAACGTCAGGGGAGTCTCGCCTAGTTCGGCGCCGTCACTGAACACCTTGGCGGCGGGGGGCACGGTCTCGAACTTGATTTCCGCGTAATCGAAGTCGACGAGTTGGTGGTTTGTCTCGCCGGGTTTTATCTGCGCCGTCAACTCCTTCACGTAGTTGCTTCGCCACACTCTCAGTTGGTAATCACCAGACGGCAGACAATCAATATTCGTCGGCGCGTTTCCTTCCAGTCGGACATACGGGCCGGTGGTCGATGACAGCCGGTAACTCGCGGCTGCCGGCTGACTCGTGAGGGCCAGCACGCCGACGGATGGTTTGAAATCCACGCGTGCCGCCTGGTTCCGTTTCACTTGGACGCGGCGCTCCTCTCTGAAGAAACCGAAATCAGCGGACACACTGTAGTTCCCGACGAACAGCGGGCCGAAGGTTGTCGCTAACAAATTCGTAGCCGCACTTCTGAACTCCGCACCCGCGATTCTGATTTCGCGCGCTCTCGGTTCCACCGAAACTTCCACCGTGCCCTTGCTTCGCGCGAGGTCAATGTCTCCGAGGTCTTGCGCGGCGAACCACACGGACAGCTTTTGTTCGTGCGGCTCAAGCCCTGGCGATTCGATGGTGAGGATACGCTTGCCGACGCGGGCACGCTCGCCGGAGTGGAATTCGGCGCCATCGAGCTTCACGACCGGGGCAGGGGCCGGCGCCTGGCCTTCAACGAGAAGCCGGAACGTGACCGTTGTTCCGGCTTCAAGTTTGCGATAGACATCCCACCCGACTGCCGAAAGCGCGAGACAACACCACAGCAAGAGGGGAGCGAAAGCTCGCAAGCGTCCGCGCCCTCCTTGAACAAAAGAATCTCCGGTTGCCCTGGGCATAACTTCGCCACGGGACTTTTCTTAGTGGATGTGAAGACACTACTGAAAAGGCGCGTCTTTTGCAATCACAAACCGGTGCGGGGGCCGGGCCGTTGGGGTCGAACGCTGCGGTCAGCCGGAACGGCTCTTGTCGGAAGGGTTGCGCGCCTGCCTACAGCGACGAAAGAGAAAGATTGCGCTTGAGGTGCTCCTCCCTGAGTATCCGGCCCCAGACGAACAAACCGCTGGGCGAACCTTGTCCGGAGTCAATTGAGGTGGAGCAATGCTTATTAAAGCGCGAGCCTTGGGTTGGTGCCTCGTTGCGGGGCTTTGGTGCGGTGTTCTAGCAGACGCTGCTGGTCAGGGCGCGACTCCCACGTGGGTGAAGCGATTCGGGACTCCGGCAATCTTCGATGGGCAAATACAAGAGTTGGGTTCAGGAGGTTACCTACTGAGCGGAGCGCGAGCACCGCTTAGTGCAGCGAGCTACCTGTGGTTTGTTCGTCTTGACGCTCTCGGGCACGTGGTCTGGCAGCGTCGCTATCAACAGGCTGAGGGGGGCGTCTTTGCGAACCTGGAAAAGACCAGTGACGGGGGCTGCGTTGCCGTGGGCCGTTGGGCCGCCCCTGTGCAGGTCTGGAAGTTGGATGCAGACGGAAGTGTGCAGTGGGCGAAACGCTATTCATGGCCTCACGTCCTTTCGATTGAGGGGGACATCAAGCAGACGCGTGATGGTGGGTACATTGTCACACCCGGTTCCAGTGCTGGGCTGGGGCTTTTCAAGCTGAGTAGTGACGGAAGGGTTGAATGGGGCAAGCGTGTGACCGGGCCTTTAACCGGCGGGTCTACCGCCGTTGTCGAGAGCGCAGACGGAAGCTTGCTGCTTCTTGGCGTCGCTTCATTGGACGGACGAAGTCCTTCGGTCTTGTTGAAATTCAGTTCAAGCGGAGATTTGCTCTGGCAGCGGCGCTATGACGGTGGACAGTCGCCAGGCGGGCATTTCAACGACATAGCGCCGACTCCCGATGGCGGCGTGCTCGCAGTAGGGGAGATATTCCATGGATTTAACTCATGGAATTACAAGGCATGGGTTGTGAAGCTCAGAAGTGATGGCACAGTCGAGTGGCAACGAGAGTATGCCAACAGCAGTAATCAGAATGTCCCACCGGGCGGAAAGTTCAACGGCGTCACTCAATGTCGTGATGGCACGCTCATTATTGGTGGTTCCAGCGGTGGAACATACCAGATGCAAGATATCTGGATTGTTCGCTTGTCACGTGAGGGGACTGCCATAAACGCACGCTCCTACGATTGTCTTCCGTCGGAGGAGAACGGCGGACGTCTTCACGAGACGCATGACGGTGGATTCATTGCTTCGGCAAGGTTTACTTCTTGGTTCGAGCAAACACACAGCGCATTGAAACTAGCGGGTGACCTCTCTGTCTCCGGTTCCTGCCCGGGAACCATTGGCCGCGTTACTGTCGTGGACGCGCAGGATACGGCCGCGTTGTCTGCGGAAACATTTCTCACACCAATAGATTTAATACCTGCGAGTTCAGACATCGCTCCGAATTTCGCAAACACAACCGAAACCGAAGAAACCATCTGCGAGAATGCTGTGCGTGCTCCCTCGATTTCGCAGCACCCCACGAGTCAATTTGCCCTTGCTGGCGCCGCCGCGAACTTCGGCGTCCAAGCCAAGGGCACTCAGCCCCTCAATTTTCAGTGGCGCAAGAAAGGTGTGTCTATGGCGGGTGCGACCGCGCCCACAGTCAATTTGAATCCCGTGGGTGCCGAGGACTCCAGTGATTACTCAGTCGTTGTGTGGAATGCGTATGGTTCGGTCGCAAGTGATTCGGCCTATCTGGCTGTTCTAACGGATGGCGCGAATGGCAATCAACCTGTGCGCTTGTCCACGCCTCCGACTCCGGTTAAGCCGCCCGGCGTCGAGAACTTGGCGGTAGTCGTTCACGGATACGAGCCGTTCGCTTGGTTAAACGATGTTAGTTGGGTGGACACTATGGCGGATAAGATTCGAGAAAAGGTATCCGCTGACTGGTTGGTAGAGCCTTATACATGGCAAGGAACAGCTTGGGGCACTCCCGATTCCGCCCTCAGCGTTGCAGAATTCCACGGGAACAAATATGGCCGAATCGCTTCTCAGCAGCACTGGAGTCATGTTCACTTGATAGGGCACAGCGCCGGGTCTGCTTTCGTCGATGCTGCGGCGAGGAGAATCAAGAATGGCTCCCCAGCCACGGTCATTCACTGCACTTTTCTCGACCCCTATCTGACACCTCTCTGGGCTGCTGGCCACAGCTACGGAACGAGCGCTACTTGGGCGGATAGCTATATTGCGCACGATTGGACAGGTGGCTCAACCGAGCGAGTCCTTGCTAACGCCTACAATGTGGACGTGACATGGGCTGACCCGGACAGAAACATAGAGCTTCGTTATTGCGCGACTGCCGCATCTCCAGATTCTACACCGCTGGCAAATCTACCATGCGGAGAGCAGGCTGTGTCTTCTCATGATTGGCCGCATAAGTTCTACCTTCAAACCATTCTGCACACTGCTCTCGCGTGCGCGAACGGTTATGGCTTCGCACTCAGTAAGGAAGGTGGGGGATTAGGCAGTAGCCAGAATCAGCCGCTTGGGAGCCAACCTGTGGACTTGTGTGCCCCCGTCTTGCCTCCGAAGGTGCAAACACCGTTGTCGCTTAGACTAAACCCGTCGGTACGGATTGAGGTCATGCCTTTGTGGTCAAGTGTCAACGGTGTGAGAACGCTCGATTACTCATTCCTATTGGACACCCCGCCAATGCAGCCAAACAGGCAAAATGCGCAACCAATGGAAATGGACGTAAGCACGGGGACATCGTGGATAGCCTTTGCGATGCAGGTTACAAACCCTGTCAACTTTGTCACATTTGAATGCATCATTACCAATGTTGGGTCGTCTGGCGGGTTGTTGACGGTTTACTGGAACACAAACGAGATTGGAATGATTGATACGCAGGTTGCTTGGCCGGGTCGAGAGACATATCGATTCGCGTTACCCGAAACGATTATGGTAGGTCTGTATTCTCTAAGCTTCCGCTTGGACTCATTCGACAGCGATTCAGTAAGCGCTACCGTCACGAATCTCGCGACCGGATTTGTCGGGTTAACGAACACAATCAGGCTGGATGCGATGCTCGTTGGGACAAATCAAACACGCTTCATCAGGGTGACTGGCGCACCCTATGCTGATTACCTATTGGAAAGCTCGACGAACTTGCTCCATTGGGCGCCATCCGCCTATCTTCGAACCACGAATGACACTGCGTTCTTCGCGATTCCCGGATTGCCTGAATCGCACCCGAACTTTTACCGGCTAGTCATACAATGAAAGACTTGGTGAGAAGGTCTTCATGTGTCAGTCAGAATGAAGCAGCGTGATGAGTATGATTATCCCAATGATTACTATTGCTAGGGCAATCCAGCCGTACGCTGCAGAGACCTTCGTGGCGAGCCTTCGCGCAACTTCGACTTCCCTGGGCCACTTTGCCTTCAAGGCAATTGGAAGATAGTAGGAGCCTGAAATGAATGCAGCGACACCGACTGCCAACATGACGAGTCGGGTTTTATCTTCCGGTAAATCGCCGGTAAATCCGCGAACGAGCGAAGCAAGAGTCATGATGCTCACAATATAAACTAGGACTCTCAGGAGTTGCGTTGAGATTATGGAAAATGAGATAAGGAATTGCTTCATGAGAAATACGCCTAGGCGCGCCCGCTTCGTTGCCTAACATGTAGTAATGCGAGATGAGTGAGCCTCAGCAGGGCAAAGCCAGTATAGCACGAAGTAGCTTTGATGAATGAATAGGAGTAATCAACCTTTGGGAAGCAAAACGGCCTCTTTCGTTACCTTCTAGGAGGCCGCGTTTGTGGCAGCAAGCCGAGAGAATTTCGCCGGAAAGGAAACGATTCGGGCAACAGACGGCAAGGAGGTGGGGGTGGAGAACCCCGCTGAAGAAACGTTCTGCCGCCCGAATCGACCGGAGTGACCGCCGAAGCTGGGCGCCACGCAAGCGGAAAGGACGCTCGGATTCATCGCCATACGCCGCTGCGCCGCTGCTAGCGCTGTGGACACGGGAGGGAAAACGGGCATATAATCCGGCGCAAGGACGTTGCGCTGGCCGTTCGCACGGCAGCGGCAAAGCCCGCATAATGATAACGGCTTTTCACGCAAAATACTTCGCCCACGAACTGACAAAACGCTGCCCATCGGACAGCGTTCAAAAGCTGGCGGCTTCGCTGGCCGACGCACAGGTTGACCTGAATCCGCACCAGATTGACGCGGCCCTTTTCGCGTTCCGGTCGCCGCTCTCCAAGGGAGCGATTCTCGCGGATGAAGTCGGACTCGGAAAAACCATCGAAGCCGGCATCCTCCTTTCGCAGAAGTGGGCGGAACAGAAGCGAAAGCTGCTCATCATCGTTCCCGCCGCGCTTCGCAAACAATGGAATCAGGAACTCTCCGACAAGTTTTTCCTCCCATCGGTGCTTCTCGAAGCGAAGAGTTTCAACCAATTCATCAAGCAGGGGAATCTCAATCCATTCGACCAGCGCGAAATCGTCATCTGCTCATACCACTTCGCGCGTGCGAAGGATTCCTACGTCCAGGTGGTGAAATGGGATTTGGTCATCGTGGATGAAGCGCACCGTTTGCGGAATGTTTACAAGCCGACGAATCGCATCGCAAATGCCATCAAGAGCGCGATTGCCGCAGCGCCGAAAGTCTTGCTCACGGCAACGCCACTTCAAAACTCCCTGCAAGAGCTTTACGGGCTGGTCAGCGTCATCGACGACTTCACCTTCGGGGACTTGAAGAGCTTCAAGGCACAGTTCGGAACGCTGCGAACGGAAGAAGACTTCGCGGCCTTGCGCGAGCGCATCAAGCCGGTCTGTCAGCGAACGCTCCGGCGGCAGGTGCTCGAATACATCAAATACACGAACCGCATTCCTATCACTCAGGAGTTCGTGCCGTCTAATGACGAGCAGCGGCTTTACGACCTAGTGTCGGGGTACCTTCAGCGCGAGACGCTCTACGCGCTGCCTTCCGGCCAACGCCAACTGATGACGCTGATTCTTCGCAAGCTCCTGGCGTCTTCAACCTACGCGATTTCAGGCACGCTCGAAGCACTGGCGGGAAGGCTCGAACTGGCGGCGAAGGAGAGCACACCCGCGGAAGTGCCGCCCGAACAGGTCGCATCCGATTTCGAGACGGCAGACGAACTGGAAGAGGAGTGGACGGACGACGCGGAACCGGAGAAAGAAAAGAAGACCTACACACCGGAAGACCTCGAACGGATTCGCGCGGAAGTGAACGCTTTGCGGGAGTTCAAAGCCCTCGCCACGTCCATCGTGAAGAACTCCAAAGGTGAAGTGCTGATGACGGCGCTCAAGAAGGGCTTCGCGAAGGCGCGGGAAATGGGTGCGCCGGAGAAGGCCATCATTTTCACTGAATCCACGCGCACTCAGGAATATCTCCGGCAACTTCTCGAACGCACTTCCTACGCGGGCAGGGTTGTCCTCTTCAATGGCTCCAACAACGACCTGAAGTCGAAGCAGCTTTACCGAGCCTGGCTCGAACGGCACAAGGGCACCGACCGCGTGACCGGTTCGCCCAGTGCTGACATGCGGCAGGCGTTGGTGGATTACTTCCGCGATGAAGCGGTCATCATGCTGGCAACGGAAGCAGCGGCAGAGGGCATCAATCTGCAATTCTGCTCACTCGTGGTGAACTACGACTTGCCGTGGAATCCGCAGCGCATCGAACAGCGCATTGGGCGTTGTCACCGCTACGGCCAGCTTTACGACGTGGTGGTGGTGAACTTTCTCAATAAAAACAACGCTGCCGACCAGCGCGTCTATCAACTGCTCTCGGAAAAGTTTAAGTTGTTCAGCGGCGTCTTCGGCGCGAGCGATGAAGTGCTGGGCAGCATCGAATCTGGTGTCGATTTTGAGAAGCGCATCGCGGACATCTACCAGAACTGCCGCACGCCGGAACAAATCGAACTGAACTTCAACGCGCTGCAAACGGAGTTGGAAGCGCAGATAGACGAGCGCATCAACGTGACCAAACAGAAGTTGCTCGAAAACTTCGATGAAGAGGTTCAGGAAAAGTTGAAGCTCAAGCTTCGGGAGAGTAGCGAGTATCTGAACCGTTTCGAGAACTGGCTCTGGCAACTCACGCGCTTCGCATTGCGCGACTTCGCGGAGTTCGCGGACGGAGAGAACGCCTTCACGCTAACACGCAATCCATTTCCCGAAGAGAATATCCACCCCGGCCCTTACCGCACCGGGAAGAACGTCGAGGACGCGAACCTCTATCGCATCGGTCATCCGTTGGCTCAGAGAGTCATTGAACGCTGCAAGGGGTTTGACTTGGCTGAACAGGAACTTGTTTTCGATTACTCTCAGACGGGACGGAAAATTGCAGTGCTCGACCCCCTCGTGGGCAAGGGCGGTTGGCTGGTCGCCACCACAATTACCGTGAGTGCGTTTGAGACGGAAGACCATGTTCTCGTGACCGCTGTTTCCGATGACGGGAATTCAATTCTTCCTGACCAGTGCCAAAGGTTGTTCTCCTTGTCCGCCGCTGAAAACTCACTGGCCGACACCGACGACGGTGCGACGGCCAAATTGAAATTGCGTGCGAATCTGGACGGCGAGCGCAAGCGAATCCTCGGCGAATTGACCGAGAAGAACGCTCGCTATTTCGAGGATGAACTCGACAAACTCGACCGGTGGGGGGAAGACCAGCGGAACTCTTTCAAGATAACGCTTAAAGAACTGGAAGAGCAAATCAAAGAGGTTCGCCGCAGCGCTCGGACTGCGCCGAATCTCCCCGAAAAACTGAAACTCGAACGGGAGAAACGGCAATTGGACGCGAAGCGGGACGAAGCATGGAAGCACTACGAGAACGCGGCGAAAGACATCGAGGCCCGAAAGGACGCCTTGCTCGATGATGTCGAGAAGCGGCTCGAACAACAGGTGAGCGAACGCGAATTGTTTACCATTAAATGGCGCGTAGCATGAAGAAACCAGACGAGCAAGTCAGCGAGCAGGTCGTGGCAGCTTTTCAAAAGGAGAAGCTGCTTCAGGACGACAGCCTCAAGGGCGTCGCGGACAAACTTGCTGCGGGGAAGATGACTTCCAACGAGTGGAAGATGCTCTTCAAGCTGGATGCCGCCGCAAAGAAATCCAAGGACGATGGGAAAAACAAAACTTAAACAACTCGTGCTGGTGGCCTTCCGGGGCGCGTCCAACCCGGCCACGATTGATTTCGACCCGGAAAAGAACGTCACAATGGTCTTCGGTGACAACGGAACCGGAAAGTCTTCCATCGTCGATGGGTTCTCATTTCTGTGCGAGGGCAAGCTTGGCTCCATTGAAGACCGCAGTGGCGCTCTGACAAAACACGTTACTTCCATCTGCGGGAAACCGGAGCAACTGCGGGTCAAGCTCACAACGAGCAAAGGCACTTGGGAAGCTGCATTTAAGGGAAAGTCGGAGACGATTGAGGTCAAGCCCACATCCGGCTGTCCTGATGTTCGCATTTTACGGCGGTCGAGCATCCTCCGACTCATTGAAGCTGAACCAAGCAAGCGATTCGAGGCACTGCAAGAATACATAAGCATGCCGGGCATCGTCCGCTCGGAGAGTGGACTTCGGAATGCCGTCAGAGAGGCGAACGACGAACTGAACGACAAGACCCGCGCGTTCACTGACGCGCTATCTACGTTGACCAAAATCTGGGAAGGCGAGGGCAGGCCAGGCGACAGCGCCAAGGAATGGGCAGAGGCCGAGAGGGCCAAAAACATCAGTGCCCTGAGCAGCGATTGCCAGAGCATTGATATCGTCATCTCTTACTTTCGAGACTTGGTAATGGCGAACGAGGCTTGGCTGGGAGCCAAAAAGTGGGTTCGTGTTGCTGAGGACGCTTTCAACAGGGCCGCTGCTGAACAAAGAGTCGAAGAGCGGAAGGTCATCGGACAAAACGATTCTCTCGTGGCGATACTTGAGGCGGCCGAGCGCTATATGGCGAAAATGAATCCTATTGACGCGTGCCCCGTGTGCCAAAAGCCAGCCGATGGAGAAAGACTTGTGGTTGAAATCCGAGCCCGAATCGTTTCGTTGAGAGAGTCAATGAAGGAGCTACAGGTGGCTGGAGAAAGAAGGGAAACACACAAAAAGTCCTTGGACAAAGCAAAGGAGAAAATGGTCGACGCGAAAGACTACTTGTTAAAAGTCCTGGGCGAAGTTGCGCTTCTCCTCAAGAACTCCCAACTCGCCCCAATCGTGGCAGCACAAATTCCGACGCCGACGCTAAACATTCTGTACGATACCTCCGGCATGTCAGCGGCCAGATTGGACGTGGCCCCGGTATTGATGCGCGCCCTACCTGCTCTCAAGAAGGCTCTAATTAAGGAAAAGGAGCGGACACAAAAGAGCATCAATCAACAAAATGCGATTTCCACACAGCACGAGTTACTCGTGAAGAAGGACGCCGAACAGAAGACGACGAGCGCGCTGCTGACAAAAATGCGACGCGCTTTGGAGATTGTGGAAGCGACGCGCAAGGCGTTCGTGACGGGTGTGCTGAAAGACATTTCGAAGGAAGTCGAGCGCCTTTACAATGTGCTGCACCCGAAGGAAGACATTGGAAGAATTCGACTGTCGTTGGATGAACGATACATCGGCTCGCTCAACCTTCACGGCGACTTTCACACTGAGAAGGACGTCCCGCCGCAGTCTCTCTACAGTGAATCCCATCTCGATACCTTGGGTTTGTGCGTCTTCCTTGCGTTAGCCAGGAAATACAAAACGGACGACACCATCGTCATTCTCGACGATGTGTTGACCTCTGTGGATAGGGGACACCTTGACCGCTTTATTGAGTTGCTCCACGACGAAGAGCAGCACTTCAATCAAATCATCGTCACAACACATTACCAGCCGTGGCGTGACCGGTATCGGAACCATCGCGCACCGGGCGGCAAGGTTCACTTCATCGAACTGCGCCCGTGGGCACTCGACACGGGGATTCGCGTTCAGGGAATGAAGCTCTGCCTGGATGAACTCCGGCAGGTTCTCGCGGGGACGCCGTTTGACCGGCAGGCGGTCGCATCGAAGGCTGGCATCTTCCTTGAGAACATGCTCGAATTCATGGCGCGCGTGTATGCATGCAAGCTTCCGCTGACTTCGCAAACGGGTTATACTTTGCGGGAGTTGACCGACTGCTTTGGCAGCAAGCTCCTTAAGGTGCTCAAGACGGAGCGGATTGCCGTCCAGAAAGACGCCAGCGGCCAAGACCAAACAACGGGGACATCCGTTCCACTGGAACCCATAATCGCGCAAATCAAGGGATTGGCGGCGGTGCGAAACCAAGTAGGCTGCCATTACAACTACGAAGCCTCGAATGTCACGGATGCGGAAGTTGAGGAGCTCGGCAAGCTCACCATCACTCTGGGCGAGGCGCTCGTGTGCTCGGAAGGCGGCGACCTTCCTTCCCGAAACCGTTCCGGGTCCTATCACGAGAGCAAGAGCGGCAAAGTGCGGCTCCATCCGTTTAAGCTGCCCGATTGATTTTCAACACCATGTCACAACCCGAAAAAATGGAATCTACGTCGGCGAACATTGCCGAAGAACAGACAGCCAAGTTGAAGGCGCTTTTCCCGGAGGTATTCACGGAATCTGGCAAGATTGATTTCGACCGGCTGAAGCTGACGCTGGGGGAGACGGTGGACGTGGGCAAGGAACGCTATGGGATGAACTGGCCGGGCAAGGCTGAGTGTTTCAAGACGATTCAGAAGCCAAGCGCGGCGACACTGGTGCCGGCGCGGGAGGAGTCAGTCAATTTCGACACGACGGAGAATCTCATCATTGAGGGGGACAATCTCGAAGTCCTCAAGCTGCTTCAGAAATCTTATTTCGGGAGGGTGAAGATGATTTACATCGACCCTCCCTACAACACGGGCAACGAGTTCATCTACCCGGACGACTTTTCAGAAACCCTCGACACGTATCTGCGCTACACCGGCCAAGTGGACACGGAGGGGCGCAAGTTCTCCACCAACACTGAAGCCGACGGCCGCTTCCATTCCAAGTGGCTCAACATGATGTATCCGCGCCTGTTCCTCGCACGTAACCTGCTTCGTGACGATGGGGTTATCTTCATCAGCATTGACGACCACGAAGCGGACAATCTGAAAAAACTCTGTAACGAGGTATTCGGAGAGGAAAACTTCATCGCGAACGTTATTTGGCAAAAGGTTTTCGCCCCGAAGAACACCGCGCGGCACTTCTCCGAAGACCACGATTACCTCCTCTGTTACGCGAGAAACGCGGACGTTTGGGCACCGGAACTTTTGCCGAGAAGCGAGTCGGCGCTGGAACGCTACGCCAACCCTGACGATGACCCGCGAGGGCCATGGAGTTCCAGTGACATGACAGCGCGTAATTACTACGGGGACGGTCTGTATTCTGTCACCAGCAAGGGTGGGAAGGTCTTCAAACCCTCAGTCGGGAATTACTGGCGCGTGAAATTCAGCAAGTTTCAGGAGATGGATAAAGACAATCGTATTTGGTGGGGAGAGGATGGTGATAGTATGCCACGGTTAAAGCGATTCCTCTCGGAGGTGAAGGCGGGCGTCGTTCCGCAGACACTTTGGAAATTCGAGGAAGTAGGTCATACGCAGGAAGCGAAAAAGGAACTGATTCAGCGCGTCGGCTTTCAGAACACAAACAACGTCATCGATAGCGTCAAGCCCACGCGCCTCCTACGCAAGTGCCTTCGCATCGGCACTACCTCCGAGGGAGAGGACATTGTCCTCGACTTTTTTGCCGGCACGGGCACGACGGCCCACGCCGTCTTGCTCCAAAACAAAGATGACCAGGGAAATCGCAAATTCATTTGTGTTCAACTGCCGGAGCCGCTTCCTGAGCCAGAACCGGGTTTGCGCACAATCGCAGATGCCGCCAAGAAACGAGTGCGTTCGTTTATCGACGAATGCGCGACGGGTGAAGTCAACCAACTGTCGCTCGCGGAAAAGGGCAAACCCGATTACGGATTCAAGGTCTTCAAATTGCAATCTTCCAACTTCCGAGCGTGGAATGCAGCCCAGCCGAAGGACGCCGAACAACTCGGCCAACAGTTGGAGATGCACGTTCAGCATATCGAGGCGGGCCGAACGCAGGATGACATCCTGTATGAAATCCTGCTCAAGTCCGGCTTCCCGCTGACCACGAAAATCGAGTCCATTACGATGGCGGGGAAGCCCGTCTTTTCCGTCGCTGACGGGGCGTTGCTCATTTGTCTCGAAAGGCCACTGACGCCGGAAGTCATCAAAGCGATGGCGGATAGGAAACCGGAGCGCGTCGTCTGCCTGGACGACGGCTTCGCCGGCAACGACCAACTCAAGACCAACGCCGTCCAGACCATGAAGGCGAAGGGCGTGACGAGCTTCCGGACCGTCTAGTCGAAGAGCCATGAAGCTACAGTTTGATGCAAAGCAAGAGTATCAGATTGCCGCCGTGGACGCGGTGGTTGACCTCTTCGATGGGCAGCCGTTGAACAAGGGGGATTTCGAGATTACTTTCGAGTCGAAGGGGCAAGGGCTTTTCAGCAGCCAGGTGCAAACGGAGTTGGGCATCGGCAATGCCCTGGTCATCGACCGCGAAACCATCCTCAAGAACCTTCAGCGTGTCCAGGAACGCAATGAACTGGACGCGGACAAATTCCTCCTCCCGGTGGACTACGGAGCGAACGCTTCGGCACCGCTCAACTTCTCGGTCGAGATGGAGACTGGCACAGGAAAAACCTACGTCTATCTGCGAACGATTTTTGAACTGAATCGAAAATACGGGTTCAAGAAATTCATCATCGTGGTTCCGAGCGTGGCGATTCGCGAGGGCGTGCTGAAGAATCTCGAAATCACCTCGGACCATTTCCGGGCACTCTACAACAACGTCGAGTCTGAGCCTTTCGTCTATGACGCGAAAAAAGTGAACCGGCTGCGGCAGTTCGCGATGAGCAATCAAATTCAGGTGCTCGTCATCAATATTGATGCCTTCCGCAAAAACTTCACGGGAACGGAAGAGGAGCGGAAGAGCAATGTCATCTACAAGGAAAACGACAAGCTCTCCGGGCGTCAGCCGATTGAGTTCGTGCGGGCGACGAATCCCATCGTCATCATCGACGAACCGCAGAGCGTGGACAGCACAGACAAGGCGCAAGAGGCAATTCGCGCGCTCAATCCACTCTGCACGCTGCGCTATTCCGCGACGCACAAGAATCCTTACAACCTCGTCTATTCACTCGACCCGATTCGCGCATTCGACTTGCGGCTCGTGAAGCAGATTGTCGTTTCCAGCGTGACCAGCGGGAACGCGATGAATGACGCCTACGTGAAGCTGAAGTCGGTCGAGTTCAAGAAGGGCGGGACACGGCCCACGGCGAAAGTGGCCATTCACGTCAACTCAGCCGATGGCGTAAAGGAAAAGGAATTCCGCGTCAAAGGAGACGAGGACTTGTTTTCGCTCTCAAACGAGCGCGAAGCCTACCGCGACGGCTACATTGTCATGGAAATAAACGCGGAACCGGACAACGAGTTCATCCAGTTCAACAGCGGGAAGACCCTTGAGCTTGGGCAGGAATTGGGTGGAATTCGGGATGACTTATGGAAAGCACAGATTAGGAACACCATCCGGCGACACCTCGACAAAGAACTCGCAGTGAAGGGCAAGGGCATCAAAGTCCTCAGCCTGTTCTTCATTGATAGGGTAGCGAATTACCGCTCCTACAGCGAGCAAGGGCAGCCGGTGAAGGGCAAGTTCGCGGAGACGTTTGAAGAGGCGTTCAAGGAACTAACCGCACAGGACAAATACAAGGGCGTCCTGACGTTCCCGCTGGAGAAGCTCCACAACGGCTACTTCGCGCAGGATAAGAAGGGCGTGCTCAAGGATACCAACGGAAGCACGCAGGCTGACGATGACGTTTACAACCTGATTATGAAGGAGAAGGAGCAGCTTCTTTCGTTGGAAGAACCGCTGCGGTTTATTTTCAGCCACTCGGCTCTGCGCGAGGGATGGGACAACCCGAACGTCTTTCAAATCTGCACACTCAACGAAACCAAGTCTGCCACAAAAAAACGGCAGGAAATCGGGCGTGGCCTGCGCCTGCCGGTCAACCAAGACGGAGAGCGGGTCTTTGACGACAACCTCAACAAACTCCTCGTCGTGGCGAATGAGAGCTACGAAGATTTTGCCCGGTCGCTTCAGACAGAATACGAACAGGATTGCGGCGTGACATTTGGCAAAGTGCCGAAGAATGCATTCTCCAAGATTACGCAGATGGTCGGGGAAGAAGAAAAGGCGTTGGGCCGGGAGACTTCCGAAAAGATTTTCGCGGGCCTACTGGAAAAGGGATTCGTCGCCGAAGACGGGAAGATTCAACCGAAATTCGACCCGAGGGCTCCGGACTTTGACCTGGGCCTGCCGCCTGAACACGCCGACTTGCGCGCTAGCATCATCGAAGTGCTCGAGTCCTACCAATTGGAGCGGCACATCAAGCGAGACGAGCAAGGGCAGCGATTGCGGTTCAAGAAAGAGGTCACTCTCGACCCTGAATTTCAGGAATTGTGGAACCGCATTAAGGCAAAGACAACTTACTCGGTGGAGTATCAGACCGAAACACTCGTCGCCAACGCGGTGAAAGCCATCAAGGCGATGGAAAAAATCAAGCCGGTGAAGATTCAGGTTTCGGAGGTCGGACTCGAAGTGGAAAAAGCGGGCGTCACAACAACGGTCTTCCGGGAGACAGGGGAGATGGTGACTTTTCGCGGCGCAGTGCCGGATGTTATCGCCTATTTGCAAGGGGAGACGGAACTCACGCGCTCAACCATCGTCCGAATCCTCCGGGAGTCGAAGCGTCTTGCCGAGTTCCTGGTCAACCCGCAAAAGTTCATGGATGCGGTCGCAGCTATTCTGAAACAGCAATTGCACAATCTGATGATTGACGGCATAAAATATGAGAAGATTGCCGGCGAGGAATACAGCATGAGGCTTTTCGAGGAAAAGGAAGTCATCGGCTATCTCAACAATCGGCTCGAAGTCGAGAACAGCATTTACGACGCGGTGGTGTATGACTCCGAAGTGGAACGTGAGTTCGCCAAGAAGCTGGATTTACGGAAAGACATCAAGCTTTTCGTAAAGCTGCCGGACTGGTTCAAGATTGAAACGCCTCTTGGCACTTACAATCCCGATTGGGCCATCCTCAAGCACGACGATTCCGTGCTCTACTTGGTGCGCGAAACCAAAGCCACCAAAAACTTTGAGAAGCTCCGCAACACCGAAGCCGAAAAGATTCGTTGCGGACGAAAGCACTTCGAGACGTTGAACGTGGATTTCGATGTCGTCACGTCTGCAAAGGAGATTTAGGGACAAGCAGACCGCATTCTTTTTTACGGATTCTCTTGGAGCAGGCGTTTGACCTTGCTGGCATCGGTCGTCGAAGGCCATCCCATCTTTTTGATTACCCAATCATACGCGGAAGCTCCTTTTCTCCCGGACTGCTTTGCCTCACGCCAGAACTTCTGCACTCGTGTCGCATCTCTCAGGCGTTCGCGTTGGTTTTGCCCAAGTTTTTCACCCTGACGATGCACGTCACGGGCGCGATGCAGCTTCGCGACAGCGCCCCACTTCATGTCGCGACCCGCGTCAAAGCTCCAATAGCGGGGAACGAAAATCATCGTTCCGAACGGAGTGACGTTGACACTGAGCATCTGAAGCAGGGGGCGCTCACCTTCCATTCCGTAGAGAACCCACTTGTGGCAAAAAGCGTCGAAGACGATGCGAAAGCGTTGCTCACGGGTGCGCCAGCGGAAACTCCATCCTTCCGGGCGGAAACTCCGCTCCTGTGCCATCCTGCGCCGGATGATTCCTTTCCTGTCGCGCCACTTGTTCACGTCGAATTCAGCCTTCAGGCGTTGCCAGTCCGTTTGAAACGCCGCGTTCTCGAAAAGCATCTCCTGCTTATTAGCGAACTTGGGTTGCGCCGTGACCAGCGAAGTATAGTTGCCTGCTTGCACCTGGTGTTCAAGGTCGCGGACGGCGCATTGCTCGGAAGTCGAAGGATGCTCCGCGATGAACGATAGGAGGGCTACTGTCTCGGCATCAGTACGCTTGTAGTTTTCCACCACGTTCAAAAGGTGGCTCGCCAGCCCTGCGAAATCCACAGGCCAAAGGGTGAGGGGGGAGAGCAACCATTGTCGCACGCGCTGAAGGCCGACATAGGCGGCATGTGAACACGCACGTTTTGAAAGCCGATGGAAGCGCGCCAGCAAGTCGCCACACGCATCGACGCGCCGGAATGCGAGCTTCTTGAGAAGCGCCAAGTCTTGCTGCAACGCCGCCTGCACGCGGCGAAATTACCGGGACGGGCTTCGCGTGTCAGCCAAGAAACGGGGGCAGCAAGTGTGAGCAAAGAATGCCCTTTCTGCCGTGCGGAGCGGCTGCGAAGATGTCTGCGGTTGAGGAAGGAACCTCAACTTGTAATTCGAACGTCTAACATGAGAGCGCAGTTGACAGCCGAGACGGCGGCGAGAGCGGCCACCGTGAAAACGCCGGCCAGCATCGTCGGAACGCCAAAAAGAGACATGCTGTTCGTCAGCCACGCCAATCCTGAGGACAACGCGTTCACGCGATGGCTCGCTTTGCGACTCGCACGGGAAGGGTATCCGGTCTGGTGCGACCTGACGAAACTTTTGGGCGGTGAAGATTTTTGGAGAGACATCGAAACGGCCATCCGCCAGCGTGCGATGAAGGTTCTTTTCGTTCTGTCAAAGGCGTCAAACCAGAAGGCCGGCACGCTGAAGGAAATCGCCGTTGCCGAGAAGGTCGGCAAAGCGTTCAAGGATTTCATCATCCCTTTGCGTATCGACGACCTTCGCTCCGACGACGTGACCATTGAACTGAATCGCTTGAATTACGTTGATTTCTCGCGAGGCTGGGCAGCGGGCTACCGGAAACTTCTTGAGAAACTGGAAGAGGATGTGGTGCCGAAAGACGGCCGCTTTTCGCCGGACACTGTGACTCAGTGGTGGCGAACGAACTATCCCGCCGCTGAAGGAGTGCTCACAAAGACAGATGTCCACGCCTCGAATTGGTTTGAGTTCATTCAATTGCCCGAAGTCCTGTGGCTTCATTCGATTGCCCCGAAAGAACTCTTTGAAAAGGCGCCTCTCACCTTGCCCGTGCCGGCCTATCATTACGAGCACTACCTCCTTTCATTTGCTGCCGCTGACGAAATCAGGTCAGCCCTGGCAGAGAAAGGTCTCGAAATCGCGAATTCCGTGGAACTCGACGCAAGCCAATTTCAGCAAGAGGGAATGGAACACCCGAAAATTGAGCGACGGGATGCGCGCAACATGGTGAGCGCAATTTTTCGAGAAGGGTTTGAACGGTTCGCACTCAGCAGGGGCCTGCTGTCCTACGAACTCGCGAACAAAGCCCAATACTACTGGTTCAAAAAAGATTTGGTGGAAAACGACAAAGTGTTCTTCCGCTCTCCAAACGGCGAGAGGAATTGGCGGGCGATGGTGGGCTTCAAAACACTCCACGCAAAAGAGGGGAGCACAAGAATTCGCAATTGGCATTTTGGGATTCAGGCGAAGACATATTTTTGGCCCTTCACGGGTCTTGCCGTAAGGCCCCACGTTGCCTTTACTGAAAACGGCGTGCTTTACGAGAGTAAAGCGAAACAGCACTCGGCCCGCCGAAGCCAATGCAAGGGTTGGTATAACGATGATTGGCTTGACCGGATGCTTGCGGCGATGTCCTTCCTTGCTGGAGAAGATAGTGAAAAGATTCAAATCCCACTCTCGGCCTCGTCGTCTCTGTTCGTTTCCCGATTGCCAATTCGTTTCGAGAGTCCCGTCTCCTATGAAATCACAGAGCAACAAGACGAAGACGCCGAAACTGGTGACGCCGACGATTTGGATGAAGTGGGCGTATCTGAAGACGAGGAGGAAGAATGAAACCGCTGATTCACTTGCCTGAGCCGACACTTTTGTTTGGCCTTGACCAAGCGGTCGAAGACCCGCGCGATGGATTAAGTCTCTTCGGCCCGTTCGATTCGTTCCAAACATACGGAGTGCGCTACGGAGTCATTGGCTCGAAGACTGGCATCAGCCGATTGCTCCGCTGGATTGAGCGGATTCAGCGTCCCGTTTTTGATGAGCCGCCAACTCGCCTGCGTCCGCCTTTTCCAGGCTTTGAGGCGGTCTTTGGTATTCCGTTCAATCCGAAACCGCTGGTTCAGCTTGAGTTCGATGAGACTGAACTAACCAAACACGTTCATCTTGCTGACCGGCACAAACGAACATACGAGACAGCCGGCTTCTTCACCGACCGCATTCTTGAAGCGATTCGCGATGAAGAGGACAAACCCGATTTGTGGTTCGTCGTCGCACCCGAAGACGTTTACAAATATTGTCGGCCTCAGTCTTCAGTCGAGAAGGAGAAGCGTATCATGGCTGACGGTGCGATGAGTCTAGGAGAAGCACGGCGGATGACTGCTGAACCATCGTTGTTCGCCAAGTGGAACGAAGACGCGGAACCGTATCAATTCGACCCGGACTTCAGAAATCAAATCAAGGCTCGGCTTCTCCCGCACCGCATCCTTACACAGGTCATTCGGGAAAGCACACTGGCTCACACTGAATTCCTGAACAAAGCTGGCAAGCCAACCCGGCAACTCGACAAACTCCAATCCGAAATCGCGTGGAACTTGAGTTCCGTGATTTACTATAAAATCGGCGGACGCCCCTGGAAATTGAATGGCGTTAGAGAGGGCGTCTGTTACGTTGGCTTAGTCTTCAAACGTGATGAGCGTAACCCAAATCCACAAACTGCCTGCTGTGCCGCGCAAATGTTTCTGGACTCCGGGGACGGTGTTGTTTTCAAGGGAAATGTCGGCCCTTGGAGAACGGGCAAACGGGGCCATTTCCACCTGACGACGAATGCGGCGAGCGAGTTGCTGACTCAAGCTATTGACGCCTACAAGGGGAAAAACAATGGCCATCCCCCGAAAGAATTGTTCGTGCATGGAAGAGTTAAATTTGAGGAGCCGGAGTGGCAGGGTTTCAAGGAAGCCGCTGGGACTCGAACAAATGTCGTCGGCGTTCGTATTTCTGACGCGGACGATTTTCGCCTTTACCGCGAAGTTGGCACAACGCCGCCCCTGCGTGGGCTCGCTTGGGTTCAGGACGAGCGAACAGCCTACTTGTGGTCGAAAGGATACACGCCACGGCTGCAAACATATCCGGGCAAGGAAGTTCCTCGGCCTCTGTATGTGGAAGTCTGTGGTGGCAATTCTCCAATCGAAACCGTGCTCCAGGACGTGCTCGCTCTCACAAAACTCAACTACAACTCCTGCAAGTTTGGAGACGGAGTTCCAGTCACATTGAAATTTGCCAACGCAGTTGGGGAAGTTTTGGTTAGCGGCCCTGGCATTCCGAACGCGCCGCTTCCATTCCGACACTACATTTGAGATTGGAATGAAGCCGCGTAAAAAAGCCTCGCTCGCATTGGAGAGAGGCTTGAACGAATGTTCGACGCTAGGAGTGAAAGTAGCCCAAGGATTTCAATGAGCAGTGTTTCTGGTTTCCGACGATTACGTGGTCGAGGACTTCGATTTTCATCAACTGACCGGCGCGGATGAGGTCACGGGTCACTTTGATGTCGGCTTCGGACGGCTGCGGCTCGCCGCTCGGGTGATTGTGCATCACGACAATTGCGCTCGCGGCGGCGATGATTGCCGCCCGGAACACTTCTCGCGGATGCACGAGCAGGGTATCGAGGGTGCCGATGGTCACCAGTTGGTGGCCCCTCACTCGTCGTCGCGTGTTGAGCATCAACACGACGAAACATTCACACTCCGGGTTGAAGTAAGGATTCGTCGCGATGGTCGCGCGCCAGTATTCAGCGGCCTTTTCTGGAGTGTCACACAGTTGCATGTCGTCCGGGAGAGGACATTCACGCAATGCCACAACCTTGTATTCCTTGGCATGGAACGGCGGCTTAATGCCGGAAGCTGATTCCTTCATCTCAAGCGCGGATGCCGGCGTCACAGGATAGACGCCGCGCGGGTCACGCCGAGAGCGTCCGCGGGAGGCGCCGCACGGATGCTGCCAGCATTGGCGCCCGGGATTCCAGTGGAACCCGAACTCCTTGAGTTTGGCACGGACGGAACGGAGTGGCGGGGTGGCGAATTCGAGCCACACCCATTGCCCCACCACGTCAGCCTGGCCCCACAGCTCGGGCATTTCAGTCTTAAGGCGTCCGAGCAGTGCCATTGTATTTGTCATACTTGCGGGTTCATGATTCACAGTTACTCTCTTTCTGGCCGTCCGCCCGTTGCTGCGGGTTGCTTCTGGTTTGGTTACTCTCGCTGGAAGCGGGACGGCCATTTTGCAGCGAGCGAAGGCTGGTACTACGAGGTTGTCGAAGACACATCCGCACACAAGTATAACACTCGACAAATCCGCTTGAGTTCTCAGAACGCGTCCAGCGAAAGTCCTCACATGCCAGGAAACGGAAACGACAAAGATGCGGGTGGCAAAGGCAAGGACGCGCAGCGCGAAGCGCTTCCTGAGATGATGCGTCTCGTTACGCATCACGACGAGATTCGCAAAGAGTGGATGCGTTTTCTCATCACCATCGAGGGAGGAGTCGTGATTGCCATTTGGGCGCTCATCACCTTCAGCAAGGACATTCCAGGTTGGCTTGTGACGCTTGGGTGCTCGATGGTCGGCGCTTTCGGCGTTATTACGGCCGAGTCCTTGCTCAAAGTTATCGACCGCATTCAAGCATGGAGGAACTACTATCAGCGTGCGGCAGGGCAAATTGCAGGGAGATTGGGTTTGGAAATTTATCCCGACCAAGAAAAAGGTACTAAAGACGTGCTGAACAGACCAGGAGGCGGAAATGTGCAAGAAATCTTGGAGCGGTGGAAATGGGGCTTTTATGTGGTGTTGCTTGGAGGAGTGCTGTGTGTCGCGGTCTGGAGGTCTTGTCCAGGGAGTCAGGTTCCTAAGGCCGATAAGGAAACGGTTATCACTGTCCAAAGTAACCAGTTTGAGCAGCTGCTGAAAGCTATTCAGCGGCGCGGTGGAACGAACCCATAGTTCGGAATCGAGACTTCCGCTCCGTGCGAAATCGCATAACAAAAACCTCTCCCGGAAGGGAGAGGGTGATGAGTCAGTAGTCCTCCGGCATTAGCACCGTGGTTGAACTCCGGTCGGCTTCAGTGATTATCCAAAACTTCAAGCCGGCGGCGGAATGATAGACCGAGAACAGGCGAGTGCCATCGGTCAGAGCTTGGTCGTTCGCGCTTCGGTCGTGTTCATCCACGTCGCCCCAATCACCGGACTGGTGGCGCTGAATCCCGCGAAGCACGTCGTCGCTTGTCAGCTTCGACAGGGCGTTGGGCGTCGCAACGATTTGGCCGAGGCGAAACAGCGCGACTGGCACTTTTGGTGCGCTCATAGCCGATAGTCCTCGTAGGTGGCCGCGAGCCCGTCCTCGTCGTCGCCAAGCAATTCCTCAAGGGCCGCTTTTGTCGCGACCCGTTCGGGGTTGGATTTGGCGTCTTTGGGACAGCATGGGCAACGAATTACGTTGATGACGCTGTTGCCGAATTCCCAGCCAACTGCTTTGAATTCGGCCCGGTAGCGCGGAGACAGTTTTTCCGAGCGGGGCAGCGAGCGCCACGCCTCGGCTTCCTCAACGGGGAGGCCCGTCTCGAAGATGGCCTCGTGCCAGAGATGATAAACATCCCACGGCTCACCGCAGGTGGTGCAATGAACGTCCATCACACCCTCCTTTCCAAGGCTGCGAGTTTCTTGACCCAAGCCTGAATCTCCAGGCTCGTCATCGTCCACCCGCGGCCGTGCAGGTTTGCCACGACCTTCCGCTTGAACTCCTGATGCAGTACGCAAGCGCGTTCATCGTCGCCGAGACAGTCCGCGAGCAAAGCCAGCGCGAGCTGCGCCGGCCCGCTGCCGCCATACCCCCACTCGAAGCCTGTGGGACTGTGGTTCCACAAGTCGAAGCGGGGATTGAGTGGCTGGCCGTCCACGGTGACCACGACGGTGTGGCCTGCACGGGCGCCTTCGTAGAATTTCACGAGGCACCTCCGCAAAGCTGTCGTGCCTCCGCGGCGGACAGGTGTTCGGGCTGCCTGCCTTCGTCGGCAAAGACGTGGACTTTGACGAACATCCATCGCGCGAGGTGCTTCACAATGTGGTCGCGGCCGGCGCGGCCGGCGTCGTCCTCGTCGAGTATGACGATGACTCGGCTGTGAGCGTTCGTGTGTTCACGAATCAACTCCTCCTGAGCAGGGGAGAGCGTGCTGCCCATGAGGGCCACGACACGCCTGACGCCGTGCTGCCAGAGTTTGATGCAATCGAAGAACCCTTCGACAATCACGAACGGATGGTCGGCGGGTTCCTTGATGGCGCGGTCGAGGTTGAACAACTCCAGTGACTTTCGGAAGCCAGCAGGAAGCTTGTATTTCGGCGTGTCGCCGGGCGGTTCAGACGGCCAGCGTCCCGCGTAGGCGACAACCTGGCCGTCGGGATTGTGAATCGGAATCACGATGCGGCCTGTCATCATCCCCTTAGAACAGTAACCGAGGCCGAACTCGGCGATGGCCTCCTGAGTCAAACCCCGCTCCGCAAGATACGGATGGTGGAGGTCGAGGTTCTCCAAACGAAATCCGAGAGGCTTGTTTGGTGTGTTGTCGTCAGCCTGCGGCGTGGCAGGCCGTCTGGCTGGCTTGACTCTCGGCGAAGGCTGCGCCGGGCCTTCCGCTCTGCGATGTCCCGGCTGTTCGGTCGAAAGCCCAAACCACTCACACAGTTTCAAGGCTGCGGCGTGAAGTTTGACGCTCTCCATCTTGGCAACGAAGTCGAGGACGTTACCGCCCTCGCAACCGCTGAAACAATTCCAGCAGTTCTTCGTGAGACTGACGCGGAACTGCGTCGGGTTTGAACCTTTGTGAATCGGACACGGGCCGCTGAGACTTTCTCCGTTCCCGCTCCGCTTGAACTTTTCAAGCAACCCGTAGCGTTGAAGCACTTGCTCCATCGATACGGCTGCTTTGACCGCTTTGAAGTCAACGAATGGTGATTTCGGCATGGGATTATCCTTTCAAGGTGCGAAGAAAGTTCGGGGTCGCGCACACGCGCGGGGAACTCTCCTACTAAGGAAATCCTATCACGCGAGCGACGCCGTATGCCACCTGGCCGGCGCTCACTCCAGCAATGAAGCGGTCTTTCCGGGGTGGGCCGTTTGCCAAGGGAAGGAAAACAGGTCTGCGTGTCGTCGCAATGAATCTGCGTCGGTGAACAGGAACAGACCGTGACCACGCTTGAGTTGCGCGCACGCCTCAACAAGATGCTTCACGCGGGCGGCGCTGCTGGTGACGGTGAGCACTCGAAAGCGGCGTAAGCCGAGTCGGTCGCGGTGGATGTTCTGCGTCCAGGTCGCTTCGTAGGCGAGCAACTTTCGATAAAATGAACTTTGTGAGAGATTCTGACGCATCACGGGCATTGTGGCGCGGTCGGCTTCCAAAAAGTAGAACGCGCGGCGGCGGGCTTCTGGCTGGTCAGGAAACTCCAAGCCGACAACATGGTCGGGAACGATACCGAGTTTGGTTCGATTCGCAGTGATGACACTCCATTGAATCGGCTCATTGCTCCGCATCGCTTGAGGAAGCTCGTCGGCGGAGAGCAGCCGCGCGTGGCCCCGACGACAAGCAAGTTCAATGGCAACCATAACGTCTGCCGAGAGCAAGGCGTGCTCAAGGAACACGCGCCCGACTGCGCGATTTTTGGTCTGCCAGTCTGCGGGTGATGCCGCCAGTTCGCGGCGCAAGAGCGCCGCACCCTTGCCACCGATTCCATAGACGAGGGGCCGGGAGCCGAGTCTGTGGTAATAATCAATCTGAGCGCGTGGCCGCTCCAGGTAGCCGTGATGAAAGAGCAGCTGGAGCCGGCGCAAGGTCTGTTGAGCACTGCCACCGACAAGAGCAGTGATGTGGGATGACCGAAGAAACCGGTGCCGGTGAACTTGCCGGACAATTTGCTTGTCGCGCTCAGTCAGCTGTATGGGCCTGAAAACGGGGGCGCGCTGGAAGCGGGAATGACGGACTGACCTCATGCGTTCATTCTAGCATGGTAAGTCGCTTCCACCTTGATGATGCCTGTCCCGCGTGCCAACAGAGATATTCGTAAGCATCTTAAGCGAAATGACTTAGGTATTTTAAGAATGGGTGAATAGGGACAAGCCTTCGAGCATCCAATCTAGACCCATTGAGGGAAAAGCCAGTAGTTGAACCGCTTTAAGGCGAAGTGTGCCCTTTCGCGGTTCAGTTGCGCCTTTCGATGACTAACCTTCGAAAGGCACCAGTTATGAAAGACTACATAACCGTTGGCTCTGCCCTCCTGGTAGCAGTGGTTGGATACGTCGTTAGGCGCAGGATAATGGGAAAACTACGCAACCTCTGGTCAAGGACTCAAGTTGTTATTACTGATAAAGAATTCCGCGTAACGATTAGGCGGCGCAGAAGGAAAAAATGATTCCAGTGTCACTCTCCGCGCCGATTCATCCACCTTGCCAATCTGTTTTCAACTTTGCTGCGCTGCGTGGCGAACCGCTCTCGCGAACGAGCGATGAGCTTCTCACGGCGACCGACATGGTTTTCCAAAGGTGCGAGTGTCTTGGCGCGAAAGGGTGGCAGGGTTTCGCCGTTCTCCAACATGCGAATTACGATTTCGTAGCGGTCAAGGTCAACAAACTGCTGGGCGCGAAAATCCTCTCCGAACTCTTTCTGCAGAATATCGGCGTCTGCGTTGCCGATGCGGAAGGAAATCAACGTCCCCACATTACCGAAGACGGCCCGCCGGACAGGCTCGGAAAGCTGCTCAATGAACTGGTGGCAGAGGGTAAGACAAAGCCTGAACTTGCGCGCCTCGGCCAGCATCGAGGCGAAGGCGTCTGTCGAAAAGTTTTGGAACTCGTCAATGCAGAGGTAGAAGTCACGACGTTCGTGCTCCGCTTGTGTGATGCGCGTCATCGCCGCGAGTTGGAATTGGGTAGCAAGCAAGGAGCCGAGAAGATTCGATTTGTCGTGGCCGATGCGTCCTTTCGCGAGATTGGCAATAAATACCCGGCGGTTGTCCATGACAAACGGGATACTCACCTTGTTTCGCACTTGGCCGAGAATGTTTCGGACAACGGGATTGAGAAGGAACTGTCCGAGCTTGTTCTGAATTGGAACTATGGCTTCGCGACGGAAGCGCGGTTCGTAGCCGGCGAATTCCGTTTCCCAAAACGAACGGATGAACGGGTCTTTGACCTGCCGCACCACCCATGCCCGATACTCGTCGTCCGTCAGCAGCCGGTTGACGCCAAGCAGGGAAGCGTTCGGGCAGTCGAGCAGGGCCGCGACGGCATTGTAGAGGATGTATTCGAGGCGTGGCCCCCACGAATCTCGCCAGATGCCCTTGAACGCAGCGACGATGCCGGACGCAACAAGGTGCCGGTCGTCCGGCGCGATGTTCGCCAGCAAGTTTAGGCCGATGGGGAATTCGATGTCGCCGGGGTTGAAATAAACCAGTTGGTCGGCACGGGCCGGTGGAAAGTGGTCAAGCAGGTCTTCGGCAAGGTCGCCGTGCGGGTCAATGAGGGCGACGCCGTGGCCGGCGGTAATGTGCTGCAAGACGAGATTTCGAAGCAGCGTTGTTTTTCCCGAACCGCTTTTGCCGAGGATGTAAATGTGCTGGCGCTGGTCGGCAGGCGAAATGCCGAAGAGCCTCGGTTCGCTCCACGCATCACGTTTTCCGATGATGATGGACTCGTCGTTCATGGTTCCAAAGCCAGCCGCCACTCCAGCCAAGCCGAAAGTCCCTGTGTCGAATGTGACCTCCGGTATGGTCAGCAGCCAAAGAGTTCTGCGAACGCCGGCAAACGAGTTTGGAACGAGCCGGCGAGGTAATGGCGACTGGCTTTGGAGTCCGAAACTGCATTATAACGCCGCGCGGCGCGAGTTGCATCGCGCGGCGCTTTTTCCTCGAACGCGGACAGTCTCCGGGACGCGAAGTCGTGCCCTTCGGAAGCCGAAGGAACTCGTCGTCGCTCCTGGCTACGAGGAGAAGTAGTGACTCGCGATTGCGAAATCGTGGTTTTTCTAAAACCAGTTCCCCCCAACGTGTCGTGGGCTAAGGGCGGTTAGCCCGAAGCGCCCGACTTCGCGATTTTTGGTCGAGCGTGGCCGGTTAGGAAACGGGAGACCCGATAGCCGGATGGAAAAAGCGCGAAGTCGGGCGATAGCCGACGACACGTTGGGGAGCCAGTAAGGCCACACTGCTGGGTGGAATTCGTAAGGGACAGGCGATAGCCCCTACAAACCATGTTTGTGGCCCCGTATGTAGGGTCGCACAATATTATTTTTGCGACACGAAATCTCCATTAAGTCAATGGTCTGGCCTAAATGTTGGCTTAACAGAAGGCTTTTTGACATCACAGTCTGTGATGCGTATCAACGTCGCGACGACCGCAGATTCTTCAGGCTTCTCGCGCTACAGAAGTTTTCTAAACTCATCTTCTGAGAGTCCTGCCTGGTTCAAGATTTTCCGCACAAGTTGACGGCTCAAATCACCGCGATGAATTGGCACACACGTCGTAGCGTGCCTCACCGGATGCCAGAAATACAAATGGCTACCGTGCTGCATGTCCTCTTGAAAGCCCGCCTGTTTGAGCGCTGCGATGACCTTCTTGGGGCTAAGCGTTGGCAGCCGCGTCATGCTCCAGTTGGAGCCTTAACTGAGACGCCGAGGGTAAAGGGATGCACAGCCTGCTTTTCGAGTGGAATGGGTTGCCCATGGCTTGTGAGCACAGCCAAGTAACCTTCAATCGCCTCGCGTGCCATTGCAATGGTTTGCTCAACTGTTTCCCCTTGGGTAAAACATCCTGGCAGTGCTGGCACCGAGGCCACGAATCCGCCCTCCTCTGCCGGCTCGATTTGAACTGTATAGGTTAATGATTCCATGGATTTTGATGTTACCACAAAGCGCCAGATTGCGACAACCGCGCCGCGATTCCCCTGCCTTTTTCTTCCCTTAAAGGTTCTCTGGAATACTGAGTATTATTAAGTGAGTATTTTTATAGAGAGTGAATTCGGCCGGCCGAAGTCTGGAATTCGACGGGCAGGAAACTAGATTCCTGCCGGCAGGAATCAGGATTTCTGCTTCCCCACCTTGAACTTGATTTTGTAGAGGTTCGTTTTCCCCTGCCCTCTACGAATAATCTCAATCAGACCAGAGGATTCGAGGTCTTTGATAAATGCGTTCACACGGGAGACGCTCATGCCCATATCCTCGGCGAGACGCTCCTGTCCTGGGAAGCAGGAATCATTGTGCCAAGCGTAGCTCAAGAACATGGCGTATGTGAGCTTTGGGCCGATGGCGAGCCGCGAATCCTTGAGGATGAAGTTGGGCACCTGCGTAAAACCGCCACGCGCCACAGGGTCAATCGTGTCCAATTCGATATTCCTTTCCTTGAGGAGTTGGCCGATGTGCTCCATGTGGTATGATTATCTCACGGAACGACCGCGCCAACGAAGTTCCCTTCTGTGCATAACACTGCCGAAGGTTTTCAGAAAAATTGGCGGCTCTCGGTCAAAATTCTCCATGCAAAGCAATCCCTCAAACACAACACCCGATTCTCCTAGTTCAGAAAGCTTCGGAACAATTCCGAAGGCTTCCGAAACATTCGGAACGGTGCGGAACGATTCGGAACGCTTCCGCAGTCTTCGGAATGCTTCCGAACGCAAGTCCAGCCACACGTTGTCAGTGCGCGAGGCAACGAGGATGTTTGAAGTCGCTGGTGTCCCCCGAACGGAACGAAGCATCGTGAATTGGTGCCAACTAAACAGGATGGGGGTGGCCCGGTTGGATGCGTTTTACGACACGAACGAGCGGAAATATTTCATCACCCCGCAGAGCGTCGAACTAGCAATCCAAGAGGAACTCGCCAAGGCTGCCAAGATGGGAGACCAGCCGGTGCCGTTTCCGAACGATTCCGAACGCAAGGCGACACGGGAACAAGCCACAGAAGCAGACCTGGATGACATGAAGGCATCCCGGCAGGAAATAATGGACTTGAAGATTACGAACCGGGCGAAGGACATGTTCATCGAACAGTTACAGAAGGAGCGCGAGGGATTCGCCGCAGAGAGGGCCGGTTATGTCGAAAAACTGATGGGATTCAACCGGAAGGTGGGGGAACTCGAAGCCGTCCTCCAACAGCTTGGGAGCGGCAAACCGGCACAGTCCGGGGATGCCGGCCAACCTCTCGCCGGTGACGGCGAGAGGCCAAAAGGATAACCGATTGCTCTTGAAACTATTTGGAAAGCATGCTGATTAGCCGCATGGGCAGCATAGAGCAAATCGGTTCTCCCGATGACAAGCACTTGCTAGATTGCAATGCTCCGCTCTGGCGATACGTCCCCCTAAAGAACCTTTTCTTCTACCTGGCCGGGAACATTCTCATCCCATCAGTCCAGAAACTACGTCAAGGCGACCCATTTGAAGGTGAGTTTCACAGTGAACCGGCCTGGTTTAATAGAGCTATGCACGACTGCTTTGGGGACAATCACGAGAAAGCAATCCACTGGATTCATAGAAATCTATGCAGTGAGGATGAACGGGAGACGATTGATGCGAACCGAACCATTGAGCACGCCGGTCTCGCTTTTAGATGCTATCAAGAGCGCTATTTACACTTCATACGGACTACTCGTTTTGCATGGTGCTGGTATCATTCTGCGCTCGAGTCCGCAGCCATGTGGAACACGTATGGATTACAAGGAGCGGCAGTGGTCAGCAAGGTTGGAATGATAAAATCCATGCTTGAACGCAAAGGCTTTCGAGGTGCCTATCGAAGTATGAGGTATTACCGCATGAGCCCGTCTGGACAAATATGGAGCTTTAATCCAGAACTATCACCAGACAAAGCATTGCTTTTGCGCCCCTATTTTCTAAAGCGTCACGAGTATCGCAGCGAAGAAGAAGTCCGATTCGTAATTACGGACACACGTATGCGTGGCCGGGATTTCATCGTGTCAGATGACGTTCCACCCAGTCACTGGATAGAACGCGTCGTTTTGGGGCCAGGTCTTTCCAGTCAACAGAAAGACGGCTTACGCCGGGCTGTTGGCGCGTTTGATGCTGACATTAGGTGTGATGCCTCTGCATTGCTCCACGGTAGCGATGAACAGGAGAGAGAAAGACTTGCTGAGATGAACAAATGGCTGGTTAGTTCGGATGACGGAATCCCCGAATTCTTCAAACTCACCTGACCCCAACGAGCTAAAAGAACCCAAACAAAGCACCATGAAAATCTCACCGCTCCTTGCAGGTGTCGCAGGCGAGTATTTCGTCGCTGCAGAGTTGTCTCGCCGCGGCCATGTCGCCTCCATCTCCCTCCGCACAACGAAAGGCATCGACATCATCGCCACTAATCAGACGGCTGCACGTTCTGTGACGATTCAGTGCAAGACGAATCAGGTTGGCCGCAAAAGTTGGATACTGAACGAGAAGTGTGAGACGTTTGTGTCGGACGACCACTTCTACGTGTTCGTTGTGCTCGGAGGGGTTCTGGAGCGTCCGAGCTACCACATTGTTGCGAGTCGCGTGGTGGCCAAGCACACCAGCACGTCACATCGCCACTGGCTGCGCACGCCAGGGCGAGGCGGCCGTCGGCACGTCGATAGTTCGATGCGCAAGTTCTCGGACCCGGATGACGAATACCACGAGAAATGGGATTTACTTGGGCTGTAACAGATTCGCGGCCTGACCAGTGACTGGAGCCTGTAGCCTCCGCTACCGCGTTTCCAGTCAGCGGAAAGGACTTTTGGATAAAGCAACTTCGCGAGGAGCGCGACGGTTTCCTGAAACAACTGGTAGAGAGCAGCCGACGAATCGGTGAAGTTGAAAGCGATTTGCGGCAACTTACGGCAGGACGGAGAAATTCCGGTGAGAATCTACCACATGTCCCGAAGGCGCTGGCGAAGCTACTTCTTCGTAAATAACTTGGAACGAAGTCGCGAGCGACTGTGATTTATGGGCCTCACCTTCCTGGCTCAAGCTCTCTCACGTGAGGGCGCTGTCGGTGAACCGTGCGCGAATTCGCGGTCCATGTGGGCCAGGCCCAGGAAGGCTTGGGCGAGAACCTGGATTTCCTGAGAACTCAGGCGTTTGCCGAAATCCTTTTCCACGATGTATTCATGGAGCTGGTCGTCGCGCACACAGTGCACATTGCCGGTCGACCCCCACTTCGCTTCGACGCGGGCGGCCGTAAAGACGAACAGCGCTTGATAATATGTGTCCAGTCCTGGTGCGAGAGCGAGCACTCTGTCTCGGATGCCGAGCATACGGCCGACAAATTGCCGAACGTGCGGTTTGTCTGTCGGATATCCGTTAAGAAGCAACTCGCCTTTGGCGTCGGCGGACACCGCGCCCCGCCAGTTCTTTGAGTCCAAAATGAACACCCCGGTTGGGCCGACGACGACGTGGTCGAGATTGCCGAACGGGGTCGTCAGGTCGTTAATCACGTAGAAGTCGTCGGGAAAATCGGTCAGGATGTTGCCGACGTGGATTTCACCGGCAGCTCCGCGGCGCATTTTAGCGCGTTTCTTGTCCAAGGCATCGAACTTCTTGAATCCCCATTTGAGCAGAAGCCACATGGCTGGCAGAATTGCGACCGAGACCGGCAGCCGAAGCCAATCAGGAATCAGTCGAGCGGGGATGAAACTTGCGAAGAGGAAGCCTTCGGCGCCAGCAAGCACAGCGAAAACGAGGACGACAAGGCCCAAAATGCGACGGGACTGGTTGCCAGCCTCCTGGCTGACGTACCTGCCAGACTCTCCCAAAACTTTGGCCATAACGCTACAGAGACTGTGTTGCCCTGGTGGTGTGGACAAGCGGAAAGCTTTGAGGACATGAAAAGATGCCTCCTAACCCGAAAGTAAAGGTCCTCCACCACCCGATTCTTCCTAATGAAATCAACCACGGCCTTCAGGATTGCCTGAACCGGCCTTTGCTGCCTAAAGTGGCATTCAAATGGACGCCGTCTATGGCGATGAAGAACATCATCATTGAAGTCCCTCGCAACGGAGCATCGGTTCAGCTCGTCCTTCGCGGAGGCGCATCCTCTGGTCAGGCCGTTATCGTGGCATCCGACGAGGTGGAGGTTCGACTAGCCAAACCAGTTTCAGTTCCGGCTGCCCAACCAAAACCAGCCGCCAGCGGCAAACCCCCGGCTCCTGACCTTGACACGATTCTCAAGCGCCTCGCCAAGCTCAAAACCACTACGCGCAAGGCAGCCGTCAACTCCATCAAGGCGATGTTCCAGTTTGCCGACCCAATCAGCGACGACGACGCCAACAAGATACTCGAAGACCTCCGCAAGCGTGGCTCACTCTCCATTGATGCCAACGACAAGCTCCAATTCCGCAACGCCTGACCCACAGAACGCTGTCGTAGAATCTGCGCTTTTGGTGACCAATTCAGCCTAGCCGACGCCGATGCGTGAAATCCTGACAGGCATCCTAGCCAACGTGTTTACCGTAATTCTCACCGTTGTGAGTGCGACGGCTGTCAAGTAGAGGAGTGAAATGCCAAATGAAAGAAAGAAAATGAAGGCCCTAATCTTGGCATCCACATCTTGAGGATTTGTTGCGTCGGCGGCAAACGCTCCAATCATTAGCAACAACTTGGGCATCACGGTCGGTAAGAACCAAGCCCATGCCTCGTTGGCCTTGTCTTGATACCGACCAAGAATGGTTTGAATGACGAATAGTATGAACAATCCTCCACCCGCTACGAACCACAAAGTTCCCAGGGCAGCGCGACATTTGAATTTAGAGATGTACATACGTCTCCAACTGATTGCGTGACAGTGCCAGGTAAAAGTTATTTCGTATCCATGCCGGAAGGCTGTTGAGTTGGCGGTGATTGGAGTTTCTTCAGCTGTTCGAAATCTACGTAAAGCTGGCCACCTTCGCGTTGCAGCTTGGCCAGGGAATCAAAAAGCGCCTGTTCTTTTGCGTCGAAGCTTCGCTTGCGGAGGATAGCAATGGTGTTGACCCCTTCTTGGAAGGTGCGAAGCGTTGCTTGGTCGGCCTGTGCACAGGCGATGCGAGCTTTGGCTTCAGCCTGCTTTAACGCAGCACCCTTTCTGAGGTTGTCCAGCTTGCGGCTTTCGATTTCCAGCTTGGCGAGCGCATCAGCGTGCAAGCGACGAGTGACTTTGTTCGCTGCGGAGGCAGCTTCGGCGAGTTTCTTTTGTGCTTCTGCTTCCCCGGATTGGGCCTTGGCCTCCAGACGCTTGAGGTTGGCTTCCTTGATGCGGTGGAAATCGACTGCCAAGGTGCTTCTGCAAGCCAAGAGGAGAGATTCAGCGACGGATGCGGCTGCTGCCGCGGCTGTATTCCAGCCCGTCTCCGTGGCGGAGATAGTTTTGGCGATGAGTTTTACTATAAGTCCGCCAATCATACCGGCTCGAATTGGCGAACGTACACGAATCCACCATCAGGGATGAATTCCAGACCGGAGCCGCCGGCGGCAATGTGAAGCTCACAAAGCGCTACCAGTATTTCTTGGAGCGTTTGTTTTGAAGCACTGCCAGGGTCAATCCACAGGTCGAAGGCGGGGGCGGCTCCTGGCCACAACTCCCCGAACACTTCTTGAGAAACCGGCGTGTCGTCGGTCCACTTCTCGTTATCCGCCCTGCTTAGAAGGGTCTTAAAGTCGTTGTTGATAGCGATTCTGCCGTCGAGGCTGATGGCAGCCATGGCGGCGAGAAAGGCATCAGCGAAGGCCTTGGCTGCGTCGGCTGCGTGGCTTGCTGCGTCGCCGACGTGTGTGATTTTTGCAACGCTGGCGGCAGCATGGGCGGCGTGGGCGGCAGCATGGGCAGCGTTGGCGGCGTTCTTGGCCTTGGCAATTCCTTCAGTGTGGGCGGCGACAACGTCGGCGGTCGTGGCAGCGTGGGCGGCCGCGGCGTAGAGATGGCTCCTGTCGGTAGCAGCACCAGCAGCGAAACTCTCGGCGACGAGAATAGCCTTGCGGAGGACGCGCTTATGTTCCGACGAGACAGTCTCAACGCGTAGAAAAAGTGGCTCAACGCGACGAGCACATCGCGCTGAGAACGCCACTCCGGCGAGTAGCGGCAGACGCGCAACTATGTCCGTTGTACAAAGCCTCCTTCTGCGCTCGGGCATATCAACGGAAGATTGTGTCGGATTTCAGGAGATTACAAGGGCGAGTTTGCGAGAATTCTCGGGGTCAACATTTTCATCTGGCCGACTGGCGCTGCGCGATTGACCAGACTAGCTGGAGGTCTGTCAGGCCACGTTTAAAGCGTCAAGTTCGGCTCTGAGGAGCGCTTTGTGCTTGAGGCAACGGACGCGTCCGCCTCGTTCCGAGCCGCGGAGACTTGTGAGAGGCACGCCGAGCTTTTGGGCGAACTGGGAGCGCGTCAGCTTGAGTTCCAAGCGACGCTGCCGGAGTCGCTGCCAAGGGCATCGTCATGTTTTTCGGAATTGCCGGAATCGCGCGGTGCTGCCCAAAGTGGCACCCGATGGACGCCGCAAGGCCACGAAACGTCCCGGAGCAAGCACCCGACGGCCGGGCCGTTTCTGGTTCACTGTCGCGGCCGTCTTCACGCGCCGTAAACGCACTCGCCCCGCATGAGCAAATCGACGCGTCCAAAATACTGGCGAACGTATGAGGTCTAACTGTGAGCAGCCTGTTTATCCGCCGGTTCCACCGGCCGGATGAAATCGTTGACGGAACACCTTTGGTTCGAGATTCCGAGTCGGCGAGGATTCGTGAATATCACGGAGACGGTCGAGGCTCTCGTGGCGAAAAGCGGCGTCCGCGAGGGGCTGTGCCTGGTAAATGCCATGCATATCAGCGCCTCGATTTTCATAAACGATAATGAAGAGGGGTTGCTGCACGATTACGAAGTGTGGTTGGAGAAGTTGGCGCCGCACGAACCAGTGTCGCAATACCACCACAACCGAACAGGTGAGGACAACGCCGATGCCCATCTCAAACGACAGGTGATGGGGCGGGAGGTCGTGGTTGCCATCACCAAAGGCAAGTTGGATTTTGGCCCGTGGGAACAGATTTTTTACGGTGAGTTTGACGGCCGCCGACGGAAGCGAGTTCTTGTCAAAATTATCGGCGAGTAATCCTTCGGGAAAATGAACGGCAACAGGGGTTCGTGGGGGGAAACCGCTGAAACAGCATACGAGTGAGTGGACGAAATGAAATCGGCGCAAACCAGCTGACTGGAACGAGAATCGGTGAATTCCATGAGCGCATCCGAACGATGCGGCGTTCCTTGGAGAAGCCGTCCCTTGGCTGCCTGTCAGAACCTGAGTGCGAGCGCAGGCCGATTCAGTCGCACCTTCTCGCGGAATCCTGGTTGAGGCTGCTCGCGGATGAGTCCGGTCATGTGGTTGAGTTCGTTGTCGCGGTTGAGGATGCCGGGAAACGACCGGTCGGATTTAGGCCGAATTCGGTTGGGGTTGGAGAGGCGCTAACTTTTCCCGGATTCTGTGAGCAGCACGACAACGCTCTGTTCGCGTGCTTGGAAAGCGAGCAATTCACGGCTAGCCCGCGGCAACTTGCCTGTTTGGCATATCGCTCCGTTTGTCAGGACGTTTGCGCCAAGCACCAGCTGCTGAGGTGCAACCTTCAGACCGCGCTCGGCCCCGATTCGCCGGACTTCGTCGCTGAAAAGGCTACTGGGCAGTTCCGACTCCTTTTGGAGTTGATGAATCGGAAACTCCGCATCTCGGAGATGCTTCGTCTGAACAAATTTGCACAGCGGGGTTACGTGGTGGAGTTCAAGAACGCTCCGACATTCATGGTCTCAACAACATTTCTCCCGCATGTTACCTTTACCGGTCGAGAATTGGAGCATGCCCGCCTGGATTGGGTGACGCTCACGATTTTCCCAAGCGCAAAGGGTGGGGTTGCCGTTTTCACCTGGGACAACTCTTCACCAAAGAATGGCTCCTTACTGCTCAAGTCACTGAAGGCGGTACCGGCGCATCTTGTCACGAGCTGCATCTTCAACCTTGCGCTTGAAGTTTCTGACAGAATTGTCGTTTCGCCAAAATGGTGGGCTTCGCTGACAGAAGTTGAGCACCGCCGCGTGCTAGCTCGCTTTAGTCGGAGCCTGCTTACCGACGTTCCACCGCCGCTTGACACTATCCGCCCAAGTTCCAATTCCGGCTTGAATTGGGAACCGATAAACATGGGCTACGCATAGCCTCGATTCAGTATGCAGCACCCACTGCATTGCCCTCTCGGCAGGACTAACTCACTGGAGGGGGCGCAGAAGTTGTTATGATGTAGTCGTCGGTTAATTCTGCCAGGCCAATGCTCCGCAACCTTTCACGCAACACGGCGAGTCCGCTGTGCCAACGCTTGTGGTCAAACGGCTGGTTCGTTTCCCATCTCCAGACCGTGACGCTCTCGCAGCCGGCGGCTTCCGCGAGTTCGTCTTGAGTCCAGCCTGCGCAGACGCGGAACCAACGGGTTTTGCCACCGGGAGACCCGTCGTGGCCGAACGGGACGTAGCCGAGGAATCGAATAATGGCGGGCATCTGAGCGGGGATTGGTGTGCCAATGTTCCGCTCCCAGTTTTGAATTGAGCATCTATGCACGCCGAGTTGTTTGGCGAGGTCGGACTGCATGATGTGGAGTTGGAGACGGCGCCTCTTGATGTGGTCACCGATGGTTTTTGGGGCCTTCGGAACGGCCTGGGTGCATTTCCATCGGTGGGGGTGAGGGCAACGCAAGACCTTGATTTGCAGATGGCAAAAGGGCAACGCATGGCACTGCCTCGGTGTTCATCAACGATGCCGAGAGCGGGTTGCTGCACGATTACGAGGTCTGGCTGGAGAAACTGGCGCCGCACGAACCCGTGGGGCATTACCATCACAACAGAACCGGCGAGGATAACGCGGATGCTCATCTGAAGCGGCAGGTCATGGGACGCGAGGTCGTGGTGGCCATTACCCATGGCAAGCTGGATTTCGGCCCCTGGGAGCAGATTTTCTACGGGGAATTCGACGGCCGGCGCCGGAAACGTGTGCTCGTGAAAATCATTGGTGAGTAGGGGTCGGGATGCCCAAAGTTGTGCTTGAAGGACTTCATGTGCGAAGTCGCCTCACGAATCAAGCTCAGCCCGGCTGCCATCCCCCACGGTCATTTGCAGCAGCGCAGGATGATGTACCGGTTCGTGAAACTTCATGCGATGATGATTGAAACACCGAAAGGAATTCCCAAGGCGGTGAACAGCTCCAAGGAGGTGTGAGGCACCTCTAGGCCTGCCTGGTCGCAATTCGACCGGTATCCACAGAACACGTCGACCTTGTAGCGCTGCTTCAGAGACTGCAGATACGCGACGTGCGGCTTCAGAACCTCCCAGAGCGCGTCAATGTGCGCCGCCAGTTCTGTGGTCTCGGCAAGCGAGGGCCGGAAATGCCAGGCGTCGTCTGGCCAGGGAGGAGACCTTGGGTGGCGTTGCTCGCCTTTGCGGTGCATGTATGTCGGTTGAACTCCAAGTTGCGAGCTGATTTCGTCGAAGGGAAGTCCGTCACCGTAAATCCGCAAGGACGCGCTAAACGCAAAGTAGATGGGCTCGTCCGGTTCGTCGCCACGAATGAAACCTCGCAGAGTTTGAAAGGACCTCGGTTCCGTGGAATCAGGGCTGTCAGGCCCTTCACTCTCGTTTCGTTCTCTCATATCGCGTCGTCGCTTTTGTTTTCCCGTCAGGCATCACGGTTGGGTCGGGTGATAAGGTAAGGACAGCACCCACAATGGCAACGCGGGTACGTCCAGTATTTGCTCCCGTCGAGTATTGCAGAAACTCAATGCGACAAGAAACTTTCCGAGCGTGACAGAGCCCAGAATGAACTGCCATGGCCAGCGACCGCCCACTGACCCAAATCAGCAGGTTGCCACTGCGAGGATGGTTTGAGAATGACACTAGTAAGGCCGCAGCTGTGCGGCATGGTCGTTCTGTATCAGAATCGGATGTGTTTGTAGAGCAGGTATTTGCGAATTGAAAAGCCCTCTCCGTCGATGGGAGGCGGCGGCGGGGAGGGAGCCGGTTTGTTGCTGGGTTACGGCTCCGGCTCGCGAGGACACTCGCCCCACCAGGTCATGCCTGGTCAAGCCCAGTGAGGCCAGCTCGGACCGAATCAGGCATGAGACCGAGCCCCGGCGACGCCCCGGCGTGTCGATTCGTGGGCGGACCGAATGGTTATGGCTTTGGCCAGCGGCACAACCCGACGGTCGTCCTGCCAATACCGGACTTGTTTCCCACGCTGAACTTGGCTATTATTAAAGGCAATCGGCGGTCCAGCCCGATCATATCTATGAAAGCACGCATTCATTCCCTCCTAGTCTTGAGCTTCTTTGGCGCGGTTGCCTTGGCGCGCGCGCAGGAGGCCCCCGTCAAGACGCCCGTCGAACTGTTCGCCGGAGGTCTTCAAAAGATTGTCTCGGTGTTTGACGTGGCGGAAGGGGGGCAGACCTTTTCGACACGGCTGGAGTTGGTAAAGGCCGAAGGGCTGCCCAAGGAGTTTCGCGGCCAATCGGCGACGCTCGCGGTGCAGGCGCCAGACCGGCTCACTCTCTCCGCCTCAGTCAAGGGCAAGGCTTACTCCCTCGGGCGCGATGGGCAGGAGCTTTGGATGTATGTCGGGGACAAGAAATGGGGCGTCGTGGGCAAGCCCGGCGAACCACGCTTCCTCTCCGCGCCGGACAAGAAGGACAACACGAAGTTAGGTCCGCTCAAGCTGCCGGTGCCGCGTGAGCAACTGTCGCTTCTGCCGCTGCTGTTCAACATCAGCGCGGGCGCCGCCGAAACGGTCGGCGATGCCCGGTGCCATGTCATTACTGCTTCCGCCAAGCCGGAAGCCATCGATGCAGTCAAAATTCCGGCCGGCACCATCAAGCTGTGGTTGCGCGAGAAAGACCTGTTCCCGGCGCGCATCGGTTACAGCGACGGCAAGGAAGTCGACGTCGAGGTGGCGTTGAAGGACACGACATTCGGACCGGCCTGGCCGGCGGACAAGTGGAAGATCCCTTCCAAGGAAGGCGACAAGATTGAGACCACGGCTGTCGGGCATCTGACGCGCTTTGCGGAGATGGCGTTGAGCACGTTCGGCGAGAAGGTCCCTTCGCTCGGCCCGGCCACGGGTGAGCGGCGCGTGGTGGCGAGGCACGGCAAGGGCCGGCTCGAATTGCACGACGGCACGCGCGTGCTGGTCGTGAAAGGCACGCCGCAGGAAATGGGCGAACAACACGGCACGTTGCTCAAGAAACCGATCAAGGACGTCGTGGCCCGAATCCTTTACGGCGTGGGTGTCGGCAGCAGCTTCGAGAAGGGCCGCTGGTTCTTTGGCGAGATCGAAGAGGCGCAAAAGCGCATCAACCCGTTCATCGACGCGCGTTACCTGGCCGAGATGGACGCCATCGCCAAGGCCACCGGCCACGAGAAGGAGGAAATCCGGCTGGCGAATTTCTTCCCCGAATTGTTCCACTGCTCTGGATTCGCGCTGTTCGGCGATGCGACGCTTGGCGGGAAGATGTACCACGGGCGCATCCTGGATTACCTCAAGGGCGTCGGTCTGGAACAGAACGCGGTGGTCATCGTAAGCCAGCCGGACCAGGGCAACGCGTGGGTCAACGTGAGCTACGCGGGCTTCGTCGGCAGCGTCACGGCGATGAACGAGAAGCACGTTTCGATAGGTGAGATGGGCGGCCGGGGCGAAGGCAACTGGGACGGGAAACCGATGGCGCAGTTGATGCGCGAAGTAATGGAAAAAGCCAGCACGCTGGATGAGGCCGTCGAGATCATGCGCAAAGGCCCACGCACTTGCGAGTATTACTACGTCATCTCCGATGCGAAATCCAAATCGGCCGTCGGCATCGCGGCCACGCCGACCAAGTTCGAAGTGGTCAAGCCGGGCGAAGCGCACCCGCAGTTGCAGCACCCGATCAAGGACGCCGTGTTGATGAGCGCGGGCGATCGTTACGAGGAACTGGTGCGCCGGGTGAAGGCCGGCTACGGCAAGTTCGACGCGGACAAGGCGCGGGAGCTGATGACGCGACCCGTCTGCCTGGGCTCCAACATTCACAGTGTGCTGTTCGATCCGGAGACACTCGATTTCTGGGTGGCCAACGCCGACTCGAAGAACCCCGCCAGCCACACGCGCTTCACGAAGTACAACCTGGCGGAGTTGCTGAAGGACAGTCCGTCCAGCGACGGCAAGACGGATGCCTCTGGCCGCTAAGTTGCGGCCCTGTTGCACCGTTCTCCACGAGCCTACTCTGGCCGAGCGCCAGAGACCGAATCCCATTTTTTGCAGGGGTAATTTTGTGTGACAGAAGGGTTCCCGTCTGTTAGCTTCATCTACGCCCGATCTCAGAGACTGCCGAAAATGGCTACCGTATGAATGTGAGGACTATTGTACTTGTCGCTTTTATCACTCTTGTCGCGTCGTTTTCGCCCACTTGGGCGGCGGAAACATTGGCCATTACGGAGTTCATGGCGGCCAACAATGGAACCTTGCTCGACGAAGACGGCGATTCGTCGGACTGGATTGAAATCCACAACTCCGGCTCCGTCCCCGTGAGCCTGAACGGCTGGCACCTGACGGACAACCCTGGCGACATGACAGGCTGGATGTTTCCGGCCACCAACATCGCCGCCAACGGCTACTTGATCGTGTTCGCCTCGGAGAAGGATCGGCGCGTGCCGGGAGCGCCGTTGCACACGGATTTCAAGCTCGACAGCTCCGGAGGTTACCTGGCTCTGGTAAAGCCCGACGGCACGACGGTGGTCTCCTCCTACGGGTCACTGACGAATGATTACCCCCTGCAAGTCACTGACATTTCCTATGGCATTCCGGTGGTGCAAACCGTCACGACCTTGGTCGCCAGCGGCGCGCTGGCGAAAGTGCAGGTTCCGACCGACGGCTCCCTCGGCACGGCGTGGACCGGGCTGGCGTTCGATGATTCGGCGTGGGGGAGCCTGCCCACCGGCCTGGGATACGAAATCGACGGCACCACTCCGTTCATGCCGACACGGATTGCGGATTCCATCGCCGATTTCTCGGGTACCCAGGGACAAAGCAATTGGACCTACGGATATTGGAACAAAGGCACCGACATCGACGGCAACTACGCCGCTTCGGAGTTTATCCCCTTCCCGGCCAATTACTGGAACGGCACGGCGTGGGACTGGCCGGCGGGCGATCCGCCGTTCACGCAATTGAACGCCGAGGGCGGGCGCCCTACGGCGATGAACGGCAACCCCGGCCTCCAGACCCACTGGGCGGTGCGCCGATACGTCAATGAATACGACGGCCCCGTCACCATCACCGGCCAGTTGCAAAACGCGGGCGATTGGGTCCGCGTGACGCAGACGGGTACTGCGGCCAACAGCCTGCTCTATGTCTACCTGATCGGCGCGGGCGACGGTTATATCGATGACCTCCGCATTGTTGCCGGCGCCCAGGCCGATGTCGGCCCGAACCTGCTCCCCAACGGCGACTTCGAAACCGGGTCGCTGGCGCCGTGGACGGTGTCCCCGAATCACGCGGCTTCCGCCATCACGACGGACGAGAAGCGAAGCGGGACCTCAAGCCTGCACCTGGTGGCCTCGGTGGGCGGCACGACTCAGGGCAGCTCCGTGTGGCAATCCATTGTGCCGGCGCTGGTGATCGGCCAGACGTACACGCTGAGTTATTGGTACAAGCCGGGGGCGGTCTTCTCGCCGGTGGTGGTCCGGATGTCCGGGAACTGGCTGAATACCGCAGCCACCTCTTGTGGGGATGGTGTGATTGGACGCATTTTTGTCGACGGCACGCAGGTGTATCAGCAGACCGTGCAGGGCAGTACAGCCAGTTTTTCGTTCACCACGCCGGCGCGTTCCGGGTCGAAAATCGACTTCACCCTGGATGCCGGTGCTTCTGACAACGACTCGTGCGATACGGCATCGTTCTCCGCGACCGTGGACTCCGCCAACGCTACGCTGGGGATTGTCGCTGACTCGGCGTCGGACTGGTCCGTGACCGGCACTCAGGGGGAGAGGGGCTGGTATTACGGTTACTACAACAAGACAGCGGACCCCGATCAAACCTACCAGACGGCCAACTTCACGCCCTTCCCGCGCTCCAGCGGCCCGCAGAGCCCGAACAATTTTTGGGACGAGGAGGAGTGGGACTGGTTCAGCGGCAACCCGCCTTTTGACCGAGTTGGGCAATACTGGATGCAACCCAACGGACTGAACAGCGGCGCCGAGCACTGGGTCATCCGCCGCTGGGTGAGCGAGGTGAGCGGCAACGTGACCTTGGAATGGACGGCGTTCAAGGAGCAGCCCGACCAATATAACCTGGGCGGGGGCGGAGTCCGCGTGCGCGTTCTCCATAACGGAGTCCAGCGCGACTTTGCCAACATCCGCAGCAATGACGTTGGCGGCGTCCGCCGCACCATCAACATCCCTGGCGTGAATGTCGGCGACACCTTTGACATCGCCCTTGATCCGACCAACAGCGACGGCAATTCCCACGACGACAGCGATCGCACTTTTGTGACCATGACGCTGCGCGGCTTCCGGACGCTGACCAGCCAGATTACCAGCGACCTCGGCGTGCCTATGCGAAACATCAGCCCATCGGCTTATGTGCGCCTGCCGTTCACAGTGGAGAATCCCGCCCTGTTCAACTCGCTGACGCTGCGCTTGAAGTACGACGACGGGTTCCTGGCCTACTTGAACGGCGTCGAGGTCGCCCGGGGCAACGCGCCCACGTTCCCCGACTGGAATACGCCTGCGGGTTCGCCCCGTTCGGATGCAGAAGCCAGCCGCTATGAGGACTTCAACCTCAGCGCCTCGCTGGGCCTGCTGGTGCCCGGAACGAACGTCCTGGCCATCCACGGCATGAATTCCGCCGTTAGCGATGGGGATTTCCTGCTCCTGCCCGAGTTGGTGGCCACGAGCGTGACGAACGATCCGTCGGCCATCCGTTACTTCGTGGCGCCCACGCCCGGCGCTCCCAACGGCCTCGGGAATACGAACCTCGGCCCGCTCATTGCCGAAGTTTCCCACCTGCCGAACGTGCCGACCGACAACCAGGACCTGAAAGTGACGGCCGAGGTCTCCGGCACCTTCAATTCGGTCGGCACCGTGCGGCTCATCTACCGCACGATGTACAGCAACGAGGTGAACGTCCCGATGTTTGACGACGGCATGCACGGCGACGGCGAGGCGAGCGATGGCAAGTGGGGCGCGAGCATTCCAGCCAGCGCGTCCAACCCTGGCCAGATGGTGCGCTACTATGTGTTCGCGACGGACGTGCTGGGCAACGGCGCCCGGTTTCCCGCCTACCAGGACCCGAAGAACTCCCCGCAGTACCAGGGGACCGTTGTGTTCAACCCGGCGCTGACCAACCCGCTTCCTGTCTTTCACTTCTTTGTGCAGAACCCGGTTCTGGCCACGAACGCTGCCGGGACGCGTTGCTCGGTGTTTTGGGACGAGGAGTTCTTCGACAACATCGAGGTCAATCTCCACGGTCAGACCACCTGGCGGGTCTTCAACAAGCGGAGCATGGATTTCGACCTGAACACCGGCTACAAGCTGAGGTGGAAGCGCGGCGAAGAGCGCGTGAAGGCGTTCGACTTGCTCGCCACGGCGGCGGACAAGGCCTACATGCGGCTGGTGATGTCCTTTGAGATCTTTCGCGATGCCGGCGTTCCCACGCATTTCGCCTTCCCGGTGCGCGTGCAGCAGAACAACGGATTCCACAGCGTGATGCACTTTGTCGAGCAGGCCAACGACGACCTGCTGGAACGCAACGGACTCAACCCGGACGGCGCTCTCTATAAGATCTATTTCCCGATGACCAATGCCTACAGCGGCATCCACAAGGAGACCCGCAAGAACGAGCCGAACGACGACCTCCAGAACCTGATCAACGGCCTGAATCTGACCGGCCAGGGCTTGAGACAGTACCTGTTCGACAACGTCGACGTGGCCGAGGCGGTCAATTTCTTCTCCACCATCGAGGTCGTGCAGAACGAGGACTGCTGCTTCTATAAGAACTACTTCCTTTACCGGGACACGGATCGCACCGGTGAATGGAAAATACTGCCCTGGGATCTCGACTTGACACTCGGCCGCACATTTACAGGCTGGCTACAGGTCGGCGGCATTCTCTTCGGCGGCTATTACGACACGAACACTTACGCCAGCAACCGATGGTATACCGAACAGCGTCCGATCGCGGACTACATCGGGGGCGGCCAGCCGATCTTCGAAGCACTCTGGAGCCTGCCGGAGACCCAGCTCATGTTCCTGCGCCGCTGGAGCAGCGTGCAGGAATACTTTCTCCAGAACACCAATACGCATCCGCTGGCTTTCCGGATGGAGCGGCGCGTGGATGAACTGACCGCGCAGATCGCGCCGGACGCAGCCCTGGATCTGGCCCAATGGGGCACGTTCCCGCCCGGCCAGCAAATCGTTTGGTCGCAGCCGTTCGCGGCGTCTGTCATGAAAGAGAAGTACTTCGCTTTGCGACGCCCTTGGATCTTCAACACGCTGCGCTTCGCCAACGGCGGTCCCTATCTTGGCCCGCAGCCGACCAATGCAGTCATCCTCATTGGCGACATCGATTACAATCCCGCCTCCGGCAACCAGGCCCAGGAATACATCCAGCTTCGCAATCCCAACAACACCGCCATCGACATCTCCGGTTGGAAAATGTCCGGCGCCGTTGAGCACACCTTCCGTGGCGGCACGGTCATTCCGACCAATGGGACCCTTTACCTGGTCGCGGACGTAAACGGCTTCCGCTCCCGCACCGCCGGACCGCGGGGCGGCCAGGGCCTGTTCATCCAGGGCAACTACAAGGGTCAGCTTTCCGCGCGTGGCGAGTCGCTCGTCCTCACGGACACCGCTGGCCGGACGGTGACGTCGACCAATACCACCCCCATGCCCAGCCTGGCCCAGCAATTCCTCCGGATAACGGAGATCATGTATCACCCCGTGGTGCCGGTTGGGGTTGCCGGGCTTGCGACCAACGCCGACGAGTTTGAATACATCGAGGTCAAGAACATCTCGTCCTCCACGACCGTGGACTTGGCCGGTGTGCGATTCACCGAGGGCATCAGCTTCAATTTCACGGGGAGCGCGATCACCAGCCTGGCTCCCGGCGCAAACGTGCTCGTCGTCCGCAACCCGGCGGCGTTCACTTCCATCTACGGCAACGGCGTAGCCGTCGCCGGCCAGTTCACCGGCCAGCTTGACAACAATGGGGAAGACATCCGGTTGGTGGACGCGGCCGGAGAAAAGATTCTCGATTTCAGCTACGACCCTGGCTGGTATCCGATAACCGACGGTTTTGGCTTCTCGCTGATGATTGTCGACGAAAACGCCTTGTGGAACACGTGGGGATTGAAGTCGAGCTGGCGGCCGAGCGGGTCGTACCTGGGTGCGCCTGGCCGGTACACGAAGCCGCCGACCCTGGTCTTCCCGCCTGTCATCGTTACCGAGTTGCTCACCCACAGCACTCCGCCCGAAATCGACCGGGTCGAACTGTTTAACACCGGCCCCGATGCCGCCGATGTCGGCGGCTGGTATCTAACGGACGATTACCGCACTCCGCACAAATACCGCATTCCCGATGGCACAATGATTGGCGGGGGACAGGCATTGATCCTCACCGAGAATGATTTCCACCCGACGAACCCGCCAACACCTTGGAGCTTCTCGTTCAGCTCGCGCGGCGACGAAGTCTATCTGTTCTCCGGCGATGAAGTCGGCGACCTGACGGGTTACGCGCAGGGCTGGTCCTTCGGCGCTGGTGAGAACGGCGTCTCCTTCGGCCGGCACATTTCCAGTGACTTGCGCGAACACTTCGTGGCCCAGAACGCCACCAGTTTCGGCTCGCAAAACACAGGTCCAAAGGTCGGGCCGATCGTGATTTCAGAAATTCACTACCACCCGCCCGACCTGGCTGGGGGCTTGGACAACGCGGACGACGAGTACGTCGAGCTCCAAAATATCACCGACTCGGCCGTTGGGCTGTTCCACGCGGCGTTCCCGCCGAACACCTGGCGCTTGCGCGGAGGCCTCAGCTTCGATTTCCCGACGGGTCTGGTGCTTCCGGCCGGCGCGACTCTCGTCGTGGCAAACTTCGATACCAACGATGCTGTGCGTCTGGCCTCGTTCCGCAGCCGTTTCGGCCTGGATGCGGGCGTCCGAGTGCTCGGTCCCTTCTCCGGCAAGCTCGACAACTCGGCCGACTCCGTGAGGCTCTCAAAACCCGACGTGCCGGAAGCGGGCGAAGTGCCTTACATCCTCGTCGATGAAGTGGATTACAGGGATGATGCACCCTGGCCGACCGGCGCTGATGGCACCGGGGCCTCGTTACAGCGGCGATTCCTGTCGCAGTTTGGAAATGAGCCTACGAACTGGGTTGCCGCGGCGCCTTTTGCCACCTCCGGAGCGGCTGACGCGCCGGTCATCAGCACTCAGCCGGCCGGTGGCTCGGTTCCAGCGTCCTCCGATCATAGCTTGAGCGTTGTGGCAACCGGCACTGCCCCGCTGCGCTACCAGTGGCGTTATAACGGAGCGGGAATCACGCGGGCGACAAACTCTGCTCTGACGCTGACCAACATTCAGCTCTCGCAAGCCGGGAACTATAGCGTGGTGGTTTACAATAACGCAGGACTCGTCGAAAGCTCCAACGCGACCGTCAACGTCGTGCTGGGAGCTTATTTCGTCCAGCACCCGCGCAGCACCAACGCGATGCGCGGCGCCAGTGTCACGTTCAGTGCCGTGGCGGTCAGCAGCAGTCCGATTACCTACCAATGGCGTTTCAATGGGACCAGTATCACTGGCGCCACGAGTTCGACGCTCACACTGACAGATGTTCAACCGTCGCAGGCCGGCGTGTATCAAGTGGTGGCAACGGATGCGCTTGGCCCGGTGGCCAGTTCGCCGGCTACGCTGGGGCTGATTGTCGAGCCGTTCATCGTGGTCCATCCGGTAAGCCAGGCCGTACTTCCGGGCGACAACGTCACGCTGAGCGTCACGGTGAGCAATACTGCCACGTTGCCTTTGGGTTACCGCTGGCGCCGCGGCGGCACCAGCCCGTTCGGCTGGCAGGTTCTCAATGCCTACACGTCGTTCTTTACCGTGACCAATGCCCAGCCCACGTCGCCCAGCTACAACGTCGTCGTGACGAACTTCGCCAGAATCCAGGGCTCCAACAGCCTCTCGGCCGTGCTGACATTCCTCTCGGACTTCGACGGCGATCGTTTGCCGGACAACTGGGAAGTCACCTTCGGCTTCGACACCAATTCCGTGAACGACGCCGATGGGGACGTCGACGGTGACACGTTGACCAACTTCCAGGAATATATCGCTGGCACCGACCCGACGGATCCGGAAAGCTATCTTAAGGTCGACTCCATCGCCGCCAGCGGAGGCGCTACGCTGAAATTCGGCGCGGTTGCCGCGCGCACTTATACGATCGAGTACTCCGGCCTGCCAGGCCTGCCCTGGACAAAGTTGACGGACGTCGTCGCGCAACCGGTCAATCGAATCGAAACGATCGTTGACCCCGGCGCCACGACAAACCGCTTCTACCGGGTCGTGACCCCGCGCCAGCCGTAATTGGCAATGCGGCGCGCAGCGGCATCAAGGGTTCAACGGGCTGATCGCAGCCCGGACCGAATTGAAACAGCACGAGTTCAACTCTTGCGGGCCATGCGCGCGTTCATTAGCCTTGCGGAGGTATGGACACTGATTCTTCTCAACAGGGTTTGCCCTCCTCGTCACCCCCACCGATTCCGCCACCGCTTGTAACGCCGCAGTCGGCTTCACGCGCGCCGGCCGCGACTGCCACCGCGCCAGGCGCGCGTAGAAAAGGGTCCGGGTGGAAAATCGCGGCGATTATCCTCGGGCTGATGCTGTTCGCCCTGCTTGGATTCAACATGCTCGGGATGCTCCTGTCGCTGGCGGGTGGAGGCAGCTTGGCCACGGGGCCACGCTTGCAGGAAGTCACCATCGAAAGCCACTCCACGCGGGACAAGATCGCGATCATCCCCGTGCAAGGCATCATCATGGGCGCCAGCCAGCCAGTTGGGCGCAGCCTGGCCAAGGTGGTCGAGGACAAACTCAAGCTGGCCGAAAAGGACCGGAACGTGAAGGCGGTCATCCTGCGGGTCGATTCCCCGGGCGGCGAAGTGCTGGCGTCGGACGACATCGCCAAGGCCATCGAGCGGTTTCAGCAGAAGAATAACAAGCCGGTGATCGCGTCGATGGGTTCCATGGCAGCCTCGGGCGGCTACTATGTTTCCGCGCCATGCCGGTGGATCGTCGCCCATGAATTGACGATGACGGGCAGCATCGGCGTCATTTTCCAAAGCTTTAATGTTCGCGGCTTGATGAACAAGGTGGGAATCCGCCCGATGACGTACACGAGCGGCAAGTTCAAGGACATGCTGAGCTTTTCGAAGGAGGTCGAGAATCTCACCCCGGAACAAAAAGCCGAATTGAAGGAAGAGGAAGCGCTCGTGCGGAAGATGATCACCGAAGTGTTCGAGCGGTTCAAGTCGGTGGTCGCGGACGGCCGCAAGGTGGCCAATGGGAAAAACAGTTCCAGCGCTGAACCGGGCCGAAGCTTGAGCCCCAATTGGGCGGACTTCGCGGACGGTCGCATCATCTCCGGGACGGAGGCGCTCCAGTTGGGCCTGGTGGATGAGTTGGGGGGCTTCGAGACAGCGCACAAGCGTGCTCTCAAGCTCGCCGGCCTCACCGAAGCCAACCTGGTCACGTACCAGGAGCCGTTCGACTTCTCGGACCTTTTCAGCATTCTCGGCAAGGCAGAAGCCAGGACGGTGAAACTGGACGTCGGGATCGAGATGCCGAAGCTTCAGGCAGGGCTGTATTATCTGGCACCGGCGTTGATGCGCTGATCGGCGCTGCCCGTGAACCAGGTCACTCTCATCGCTCACCCGCTGGTGCAGCAGACACTCACCAAGTTGCGGGACCGCCGGACTGGCCCCGAGGAGTTCCGCCGCGGACTGGGGCAAGTGGCGGCGCTGATGGTCTACGAGGCCACGCGCTCGTTCCGCACCCGCGGGGTGCGGGTCCGAACCCCGCTCGCCGACACGCGCGGCGTGCAACTCCGGGACGAAGTGATGTTGGTGCCGGTGTTGCGGGCTGGCCTCGGGATGTTGGACCCGCTGCTCCAACTCATCCCGCGGGCGCGCGTCGGGTTCATCGGGCTCAAGCGGCACGAAAAAACTTTGGCCGCCGCGGCCTATCATAAAAGCTTGCCAGACGACTTAAGCTCGTTTGAAATCATCCTCATCGATCCCATGCTGGCGACAGGGGGCAGTGCTGTCGCCGCGCTGGATCTGCTGGCCGAGCGCGGCGCGAAACGCGTGCGGTTGGTGAGTCTGGTGGCCGCGCCTGAAGGCATCGCCCGGGTACACGAGAAGTTTCCTGGGTTGCCCGTTTTCACGGCGGCCATCGACCAGCGGTTGGATAAAAAGGGATTCATCGTGCCAGGGCTTGGGGACGCAGGAGACCGCCTGTTCGGGGTCTAGTCGGAAGCCGTCCGCCAAAACGTTTTGCTCATGAGCCGCGACAACCTTCTTATGGTCGCTGACACGGAGAACGACGCCGACATGCTCTACGCCGTCGGCGTGTTCGTGCCCGACCCCTTCATCTACCTGCGCGCCAACGGGCGCCCCACGATCGTCCTGAGCGATTTGGAACTCGACCGTGCCCGCCGGGCCGCGCCGCATTGCCGGGTCGTTTCGCTGACCCGGATTCAGGAGCGCCTCCGCAAGGACGGCGCCAAGAAGACCGGTTTGCCCCAGGCCATCCGCCACTTGCTCGCCGCTTACCGCATCAAGCGTGTCCGGGTTCCTGATCAATTTCCATTCGGCCTTGCCCGCCAGCTCCGCGACCTGAAGGTGCGCCTCAAACCCGCCGGCAGCCACGTGTTCCCCGAGCGCCAGATCAAGTCCGCCGCCGAGGTCAAGATGATCAGCGGCGCCCTCGCGATGGCCGAAGTCGGCCTGGCCGAAGGCATTCATGCGCTGAAGAACTCCCGCATCGACCGCAAGCGCCGCCTGATCTACCACAATAACCCGCTCACTTCGGAGAAACTCCGGGCCATCATTGATACGGCCATCATCCAGGCGGGCGGTTTGCCCCGTCATACGATCGTCGCAGGGGGCCGCCAGGCCTGCGATCCGCACGAGCGCGGTTCAGGCCCGTTGCGGGCCCACGAGACCATCGTCATCGACGTCTTTCCGCGCTCCCAGAAGACCGGTTATTTCGGCGACATCACCCGTACGGTGGTGCGCGGCCGGGCCAGCGAGGCGGTCCGCAAACTCTACGACACGGTCGGTCGTGGGCAGGCGTTCGCCTTGGAACAACTTCGCGATGGCGCCAAGGCGAAGGAAGTTCACGCCAGCATTGTCGAGTTCTTCGAACGCGAGGGCTTCAAGACGGGCCGCAAGAACGGGCGCATGCAGGGGTTTTTCCACGGCACCGGACACGGCGTCGGATTGGAGCTCCACGAAGGCCCGCGCATCAGCCCAACCTCGAAGGACACCTTGCGCGCCGGCCACGTCGTGACCGTCGAACCTGGGCTCTACTACCGGGAACTGGGCGGAGGGGTGCGCCTCGAGGACATGGTGCTGATCACCACCAACGGCCCGCGTAATCTGACCAAGTTCGAAAAGGTGCTGGAAGTGTGAGGAGCCCGCGATGCGAGAATGACGAATGACGAAAGAGCGGAGGGACGCACGCCGCTACAGGGCGGGAAATTGTCCGGGCTAACGAACGAAGCCGAACTAGCCGCGCTCCTGCGCCGGGAAACACCGATGACCCGCTCGTGGATCGCGCGGCGCCTGGCCATGGGCAGCGCCAGCTATGTGTCCCATCCCATCGACCAGATCGAAAACCAGCGCCTTGGCAGATGGGCAAGTGTCGATTGTTAGAACTGACACTTTGGCCTTGAGATTGTCGGATTTTCGGCGCCGGCTTCGTTATTCTTCTGAACATGAGCGAGACCGATTTGGAACTGCTCGCGCGCTACGTCCGGCACCGGGCCGAGGACGCCTTCGCGGAAATCGTCCGCCGTCACCTCGACCTCGTCCATTCTGCGGCGCTGCGCCAGGTGCGCTCACCGCAACTGGCTGAGGAAGTGGCTCAGTGCGCTTTCCTAAAGCTCACCCGGCACGCGGGCCAGCTCGCGCCGGGCACCATCCTCAGTGCCTGGCTGTATCAGGTCACGCGTCGCGAAGCCATTGACGTGGTCCGCCGCGAGGCTTGCCGGCGGTTGCGCGAGCAAATTGCCACGGAAATGAATGCCATGAACGCCCCCGCCGCCGACTGGACGCACATCGAACCGTTGCTTGATGAAGCCATGCATGCGCTCGACGAGACCGACCGCGCTGCCGTCCTGCTCCGCTACTTCGAGAACAAATCACTGCGTGAAGTCGGCCAAGCCCTCGGCACTTCCGACGACACAGCGCAAAAGCGCGTCAGCCGGGCCGTCGAACGCCTGCGCGAATTCTTCGCCAAACGCGGCGTCACCGTCGGCACAAGCGGGTTGATCGTGGTCGTCTCCGCCAACGCCGTCCAAGCCGCACCCGTTGGATTGGCCGTCACCATTTCCACCACCGCTGTCCTTGCCGGAACTACTCTCACCACAACCGCAACTGCAACCGCCACGAAAGCCATCGCCATGACCACAATGCAAAAAACTCTGATCGGCGCCACGCTTGTCGCCGCCGTCGGCACGGGGATCTATGAAGCACGACGGGCTGCGGTCTGGCGCGAACGAGCCGTGGAACTCCATGAACAAGCTGGGGAGCAAATCCAGCAGGCGCAACGCGAGCGTGACGAGGCCGTCCGGCAGCTAGCATCACGTCAGAACGATCACCAGCTTTTAAACCAGACCACGGCTGAGTTGCTCAAGTTGCGCGGTGAGATGGGACTGTTGCGACAACAGAACAGTGCCTTGGCCAGAGCGCAGACCAAACCCGCGGCAGCCAGTGACGCTGCCGGCATGCCATCCGGTTTCGGCACGCTTGGTGACTATCTCCCGACTGCGAACCTTTCTGACGCCGGCAACACCACCGGCGAAGCGCTGTTGCAAACACTTCTTTGGGCTCTCTGGCATGGCGACGTAAAGCGACTGGAATCCATTGGCGCACCGTTCGGAAGTCAGTCGGAACCTGGAGATGTGGTTGGCGAGATCTCCTCTCGTGAGGCCGCGGCCTTTCAGATGTTGCGAGGCATCGTCACAAACTCAGTCGGCTTTCGGCTGGCCGCCAGGCCGATGCCCGGCGGCCAGGGGTTGGCCGTGCGTGTCGACCCAACGCCTCGCCCTGAAAGCAAGGCCAACGCGTTGTACAAGAACGCCAACTTCACATTCTATGTCGAACCGCGCGGCACGAGCTGGGGTTTCGCCTCTCCGCCTGAAGAATAGCCGTGGAGCAGGGTAGCAGGGGGTGTGATTAGAAGCGGGTGAGGATTAATTCCACAAGGATGCCCATTGACGATTGGCTCTGAGGACTCGCAAGTGGGCGATCTGGTCTGCGTGGTCTGGTAACCAAGCTGTGCCCGCCTTC
>Ga0134127_10000139_pt1 | contig 89386 bp, 68 predicted proteins | sample KB31753_FD_96459 | JGI IMG/M metagenome (GOLD analysis project Ga0134127, IMG submission 96459) | Terrestrial soil microbial communities with excess Nitrogen fertilizer from Kellogg Biological Station, Michigan, USA - KB3-175-3 | ecosystem: Environmental > Terrestrial > Soil > Unclassified ... | reverse complement strand
TGTTCAAACTGCTCGACCCCGTGACGGACGCAAACGAAATCGCCGAGCTCACGGCAAAGCAAAAGACTCTTCACAGCATGGGCCGGTCAATCACACCCATTCTGGTACCGTTACAAGCAGCAGCAGAATTAGAAGAATTGGTGGCTCCCGACGCCAGGATTACCTTCGACCTGGACGGTAGCGGACTGCCCCGCAAGTGGAACTGGATCACGCCGAAGGCCGCGTGGCTTGTATTCGACGCGGACGGCAAGGGACAAATCACTTCGGCGCTCCAGATGTTTGGCAACGTCACATTCTGGATCTTTTGGTGCGATGGCTACGAGGCTCTCCGTTCTTTGGACGACAACGAGGATGGTAAACTGCGCGGGGCCGAACTGCGCGGGATTGCGCTTTGGCACGACCGCAATTGCAACGGTGTGAGTGACGCGGACGAGGTGCGCCCAGTGGCCGAGTGGGGCATTACCGAGATCTCATGGGCCGGCCAAGCCCACCCCACGGGTATTAAGTGGTGTCCGCGCGGTGTGACCTTTTCGAACGGCGAGAGGCGCCCGACCTATGACTGGATCGCCGCAAGCCCAGGAGAGCACATTGAGAATTCCAGTATCCGGTAGCGTCGAACAATCCATGCTATGAAGCTGAAATCCACCGTTTGTCTCACTGCCGTATTGCTGACCGGATCTGGCGCGCGGTCGGCTGAGTCTTTGGCCTCGACGCCGACCGATGCGCAGGAAGGTTGGCAGACCGCTTCGCCCCGCGAAGAGGTGAAACCGGCCTTCTCCTACGTCGCCAGCGGCGGTCGATCCGGCAAGGGCGCCTTCGTCATCGAGCATGATACGCGCGAAGGGCTCGATGGATACTGGACGCGGAGTTTTCCGGTCGAAGGAGGACATTGCTACCGCTTTGAAGTGTATCGCCAGACTGCCAGTGTCCCTGTGCCCCGCCGCAGCGCCATGGTCCGTTTGCTCTGGCAGGATGACCGGCAACGCAAGGTCCTGCGCGACGAAGCCCCTTCGGCGCCGCACACCCCCGCGCGAAACCAGGCGGCACCCCAGGTCCGATACGAAACGAACGTCCTGGCCGGCATGACGCCAACGGCGGAAGCAGAGCACCCGCTGGACAAGCGGACGGATGCCAGCGGCTGGACTGAAGTCTCGGACGTGTATCGCGCGCCCGCCGGCGCGGCTCGCGCCACTGTGGAATTGCATCTGCAATGGGCGCCGGGCGGCAAGGTCGAGTGGAGCGATGTGTCGCTGAAGGAAGTGCCTCCGCCTGGACCGCGCAAGGTCCGCTTGGCGGCCGTCCACTTCCGTCCCACAGCTGGAAAGACTCCGGCGGAAAAATGCCGTGCGTTCGCGCCGTTGATTGATGATGCCGCGCGGCAGAAGGCTGACTTGGTCGTGTTGCCGGAAACGTTGACCTACTTCGGCACGGGTTTGAGTTTCGCCGAATGCGCGGAAGTCGTTCCGGGGCCTTCGACCGATTACTTCGGAGAACTGGCCCGCAAGCATCAATTCTACATCGTGGCCGGACTGGTCGAACGCGACCGCCATCTCATCTACAACGTGGCCGTCCTCCTGGGACCCGATGGGAAAGTGGCCGGCAAATATCGCAAAGTGTGTCTCCCGCGCGAGGAGATCGCCGCCGGCATCGCGCCCGGTCATGACTATCCGGTCTTCGACACGCGCTTCGGCAAGCTCGGCTTGATGGTCTGTTACGACGGCTTTTTTCCCGAAGTGGCGCGGCAGTTGAGCAATCGCGGCGCGGAAGTCATCGCGTGGCCGGTGTGGGGTTGCAACCCGGCGCTGGCCGCGGCGCGCGCCTGTGAGAACCACGTCTACCTGGTCAGCAGTACCTACGAGGACGTGTCGCGCAATTGGATGCTCACCGCCGTGTGGGACCAGGATGGACAAACGCTGGCGAAAGCCGCGAAGTGGGGAAGCGTCGTGGTGAGTGAAGTGGACCTGAATCAACGACTCCATTGGCCAAGCCTCGGAGATTTCAAAGCGCACCTGGCCCGGCATCGCCCGGAATGGGAGTAATAGTCGGCGGCCGGCCCTGCCCTGCTTTCGGCTTCGCCGCGCTGTGATGTATGCAACTATCCGAACCCGTGCAATGCCCATTCTGCGGGCAGAGCTTCGAGTTGGTGATCGACACCAGTGTGCCGACACAGCAATTCACGACGGACTGTGAGATTTGCTGCCGGCCCTTCGAGGTCGTGGCCGACTGCGAACCGGGAGAGATTCTCTCCTTGGATGTGCGGGGCAGTTGAACGACACTGCGCGCCCATGACAGCGCAGAACATTCTTTGGATTTACATCGTCCTGCTGGTGGGCGGCGGGATCATGGGATTAGTCAAGGGCGGCAGCAAAATCTCGCTGATTAGCTCGGTGGCCTTCGCGATTCCACTCATCCTTTGCGAATTCGACGTGCTGCCATTCCAATACGCAAGATGGATCTTGCTCGCGCTGCTTGCGCTATTTGGCTGGCGATTCAGCCAGTCCAAGAAGTTCATGCCCGGAGGCCTGCTGCTGGTGCTGACGCTGGCGGCGCTGATTGGATTGTGGATCCAGTCGAAGAAGCTCTGGCCCGGGGGACCACTGTAGCTGCGACCGTGAGGTCGCGGGGAAGCTGAGGCTTCCTCTCAAAGCAGGCCGCGACCTCAGCTACAGAAATCAGACGCTCAAGATGCGTTTGGCGGAGCTTTGTCCTGAACCGGGGTGCCATTCTTCTTCCCCATTCCCTTCAGGTCCTCTTCCAGGTATTTGCACACATCCTTGAATTTGGGTGCGTTCTTGGGGTTGAGGTCGATGAGGAGTTGGTGGGCTTCGAGTGACGTGCGCTGAAGGTCCTCGTGGCACGGATTGGACGCGGGGCAATCCACTTGTTTGAGGTTGTCCGTCTGGACCGACGTGCCGTTGAGCACCTTGAAGTTCTCCGACACACCGAGGTTCTCGAGGAGTCCAGAAATCCGACTGCTCGGGTTGAGCAGCTCGATGGCCGCCGCAGGACTGCCTTCCGGTGCCTCACTGAAACGAATGCCCAAGCCAGCCAGCACACCCAGAAAGGTACTGTCCATCAGCTGGCACTTCGTGAGGTCGAGGATGAAGCGTTTATGCCCCTTGTCGCGAAGGCCGAGCAGCAATGTGCGAAAATCGACGCTGCAAGCGCACCCGGCTCTGCCCGCGATCTTTACGCAAACAAACTGCTCGTCCACCCATACTTCCAAGCTGACCGGAGTGGCACTCATACTACGTCCTGTTCAAACAGTATGGGCGCAAATCGGAGGACGTCAAGCGACCGGGTGGCAAGTAGCCGGGCGGCAGTAGATTGCGAGGCGTCAGCGGCCAAAGCGCGCCGGCGTCCTTTGCCGCGAAGTTTCCACCGGGCGCGAGCCGTCGCCACGGACAATCTGCATCAGCGTCTGCTGGAGTACGAGCCGGTCATCTAGGCCGCTGCTGATGAGGCGGCGGTTGCAATCGAGGAGCAGGCCCATCGCCTGGACCAACTCGGCGGTCGTGTAGTTCCGGACCTGTGCCAGGGCTTTGTGAAGCATGAACGGGTGCATCGCCAACGGGTTGAACCGCTTGTCCTGCGGCAGTTGCTCGACCGGAATGCGCTCCAGTCGGCTTTTGAACCGGCCGTAGTCGTCGTCCGAATGGACCCAGCCTTCGCGGATCATCTCCGCCAGGAACAGCAGCGCGCGCATCTTCGAGATGATGCCGTAGAGGAGGCCGATCTCGGACTTCTGTTTGTCGAACTGCATCTGCCACAATTCCTCGTCCAGCGTGCGGAGGAGTCGTGGCAGGTCCCGGTCGCCCAGGGCATCGGCGACAGCAAAGGCTCGGGCCTGCTTGTTGCGCGTGACGACCGCGGCGACGTCCTCCACCGTAATGGCGGCGCGTTCGCCAACGTAGAGCGAGAGCTTCTCGACTTCGCTGGCGAGTTGCTGTGCGTGAGGACCGACGTTGTTGACCAGGCTGGCTAGTGCATTGTCGTCGATGGTTTTCTTGCGGGCGCGCAGGGCGCGGCTTGCAGCCGTCTCGGCCTGCAACACCCAATCCTTGTCCTCCAGTGACCAGGCTTCGAAGGATTCCACCTGCCCAAGTTTCTCGAGCGTTTTGTAAAAGACGCGGCGTTTGTCCACCTTGCCGGCGCTGACGAGCAGACGGACACCCTGCCAGGAGAAAGCTTTCAGCTCCTCGGCCAGTTCGGCCAGGGCATTGGTCACGGTCGCGGAACTGGCCGTGCGTTCCTCGCCCAGGAAGTTGCAATCCTGCAACCAGATGGCTTTGGCGCTGCCGAAGAAGGGCAGTGTATTGAGTGCTTCGCGCAGTTTGGCCAGGGCGCCGAGGGCTTCGTCGACGTTATTGACACGCGCGTCGAGGATTTCGTGGTCCATGCCGCCCAGTTCCGCGCTCCATTGCTGGAATAGCTGGCGGGCGCGTTGTTTGACGGCGAAGTCGTCGGTGCCGCAAATCAAGGCCACGGAAGACGTGGCGGCGGGGCGGTCGAGGGCGGCCTTACTCGTTTTCGTTGCCGCCATTCTCGTTGATCTCGTCGAGCCATTTCGACATGTCCTCGACCTGGTTGAACAGGGAGGCGCTGACGAAGAGAGGGCGTTTTTGGGCGCTGACCAACGCCAGGCAATCGGAGGGACGGGCGTCAATCTCGACAAGTTTCCGGCCCAGCTCGTTTTGTTGCTGAAGGATCAGCCGCGCGAAGTAAGTGGAATTCTTCAACTCGGTGATAATCGCCCGTTCGACCGAGATATTGAACCCCTTGAAAATGCTGTTCATCAGGTCGTGGGTCAGCGGCCGTTCCTTGGCCGTGTCGCGAAGGAACATGCCGATGACGGCGCCCTGATTGTGCTCGACCTGGATGACGAAGACTTTTTCGTCATTCCCAACGAAGATCGCGCAGCCGCTGTTCGCCGGGAGGATACCGCGAATATCCACCGGAACGACGTCGTTCTTCATGCCGGAAGTTTAGGCGAGGAGGAGGAAAAGACAAGTCCGGTCTGGGGCGCGGTTGACGCGGTTGACGCGTTGACGCGTTCAACCCGTAAATGTAAAACGCAAAGCGCAAGAGTGGAGGGATCTGGTTTCGCATCCAGCCCCCGTTTTTACGAGTTACATTTTACGTCTTACGTGCAGCCGCTTTAACGCTTTAACGCTTCAACGCAACAGTTCACTCTTCCCGCCATGGCTACGCCCAAACCGCCTCTGCCACACAGCGAATTGCTCCAGCTCAAGCGCTGGAACACCCCGACGATCTACAATGGCTGGGAACAAATCACCCGGCGGGACGTGACCCGAGACGGGATCAACCTGGAGGAGGTGCGCGATTTCATGCCGCAGATGGGGCCGATGGTCGGCTGGGCCGCGACGCTCGTCATCGAGCCCAGCAATGCCCAGCATCGGAATACCAATCCCAACGCTGCAAACGAATACCGTCGCTATATCGCCAGCGCCCCCAAGCCGGCCATCCTGGTCGTGCAAGACCTCGACAAACCGCGCGTCATTGGCTCGCTCTGGGGCGAAGTCAACAGCAACACGCATCGGGCGCTGGGTTGCGTCGGCACCATCACCGACGGGGCGATTCGCGATGTGGACGAAATGACGAACGCTGGTTTTAAGGCGCTGGCGCGGCGGTTGTGCGTGGGCCATGCGCACGTTGTGCCGGTGCGCTGGGGATGCCCGGTCGAGGTGTTCGGCCAGCGCATCGAGCCCGGCCAACTGATTCATGCCGACAAACACGGTTTTCTCGCGCTCCTGCCTGAGGAAGCCGCCCGCGTGTTGGAAGCCGCCCGCTTCATGGACTCCAACGAGTGCAATACGGTCATCCCTGCGGCACGCGGCGCCGCAGGCCAGCCCGTGGAGGAAACGTTGAAGAAGCTGGAGGAAGCGGCTGCGGCATTCCGGCGCGCGAGCCGCGAGCATTTCAAGAGCGAAGGGGAGTGGTAATCCCCTGCCCTGCGCGAACTCTTACAGACGCCGGCCGCGATGGTTCCAAGTTGCACCCCGGTTGCCCGATTTCAGGGCGCAGTGGTTTCGCGTAAAGTAAAGACTAGCTAGTCTAATGAAAGCAATTGTGAACCAGATCATCCGTTTCGATCGAACATCTGACGAGATGCCTTATGTAGCCATTATGGATGTGGACGGGGCAGAAAAGCGATTCGTGTTAACTGTCCTCAACGACGCAGATGTGACATGGGATTGTGTTTTCGATCGGCAGTTTCTGAGGGATCACGTGAACCTCGGCATTGCGATCATGAATTTCATTGCGGACGTTCACGACGGTCAAGCTGCCTCATTGCCCAAACAATTCTCCGATTGAGACTGATCTTGATCCGAGCTGCGATGGTTCCAAGTTGCACCCCGGTTGCCGGACTTCGGGCGGCAACTTCGGGCGCGGCGCTTGACACTCGGGCCTTCGTTGCTACTCTCGCCGCTCCCGCAAACCCGGGGATTTCCAGGGTGGCGCCGCGTGCGCGGCCGGACCGCCCGACGCGTGCCGCCGCCCCAACGAATCGGCTGACATGAAACGACAATATCAACCTTCAAAGATTCGCCGCAAACGGCAGCACGGCTTTTTGGCCCGCAAATCGACTCGCGGCGGCCGGGCCACCTTGCGTAACCGCCGCCGCGTCGGGCGCAAACGCCTGACCCCCGTCTGACCCGGCGCCGCCATGCCTGCCGCGCCGAAGGGCCTGCCCCGCACAAAACGCATCAAGCAGGGCCGGGATTTCGCCCGCGCCCGCGCGGAAGGCCGGCGGTTGGTGCAGGGTTGCCTCATCATGAACTGGATTGCCCTCCCGCCGGGCTCGCAGTCGCGCGTGGGCGTGATTACGATGCGCAAGCTGGGCCATGCGCCCGCGCGCAGCCGCGCGCGTCGGCTCTTGCGCGAAGCTTTCCGGCTCCGGCAGCATTGTCTCCGGACGCCAGCCGACATCGTCCTCGTCGCCCGGCATTCGATTGCCGGGCGAACCTTTTCCGAAGTGGAACGGGACTTCCTGGCGGCGCTCCAGCGCGCGGGAATCCTTCGCCCTGAGGCAAAGTCGAATTGATCGACCGGCAATGAACCCTGCCCAACACGTCCTCGTTCTTCTGGCCCGTGCCTATCGCGCCACGGTTTCCCTGGCGTTGACGGCGCTGTTCGGGCCGCTTGGATTCGGCTGCCGGTTCACGCCGACTTGTTCGCAATACGCCATTGACGCGGTCAAGACCCACGGGGCCATCAAGGGTTGCGGGCTGACGATTGGCCGGCTTTGCCGCTGCCAGCCCTGGGGCGGGAGCGGATTCGATCCAGTGCCGCCGCACCCTCCGAAAAGCCAATTACCTTTGAACCCGGCTCAGCATGGATCGTAAATCCACGGTCGTCCTCATTGTGTGCGCCGCGCTCTTCGCGCTGTGGATGTTTCTCACGCCCAAGTTCTACCCAACGCCCCCGCCGCCCAGCCGGACGAACATCGTCGCCGGGGCAACGAACCAATCGCCCTCCTCGACGAACGCAGCCACGCCCGCGCCCGCAGCGACGAACCAGATTGTGTCCGTGATGCCGCCGCCGGACGCGCTTGAGGAAATCGTGACCGTGACGAACGGCTCGGCGCGCCTGTACTTCACCTCGCAAGGCGGTGGCCTGAAACTGATCGAGTTCGACCCGGAGAAATATCCGGAGTTCGTTCCAACGTTTGGCAGCAAACCGGTGGTCAAGCGGGCCGCGTCCTTGAACCGTCATTCGCCCCAACCCGTGCTGGCTCTCATGAACGCCGAGCCCATTCAAGGCGATGGCAAATACAAGTTGAGCCGGGAGACGCGCATCGTTCCGCCTCCGACCAATGCGCCCGGCGGCCCGGTCCGCACGGCGGAAGTCGTCCGTGCCGAGAAGCTTCTCGCCAACCAGGTGTATCTCGTGAAGGAGTTCGAGCTGGCGCCCGATTACCTCGTGCACGCCAGGATGCGGATAGAGAACCGCTCGCCGCAGGCGCTGGCGCTTCCCCCTTTTCAATGGAGCGCGGGGTCAGCCGAACCCGAGAACCCTCAGGACAGCGGCACCGCCGTGGGATTCGGCTGGCACGACGGAAAGAGCATGCACAAGGCCGACAGGGTTTGGTTCGATAACCGGACTTTGGGCTGTTTGCCGGGCACACCGCGTTCCGAGTACCGGGCCACGAACGCGACGGCGAACTGGGTGGCCCTTTACAACCAGTTCTTCTTCATTGCCCTGCTGGCGGAGGAGAAGGCCACGGAAGTGACCGGAGGCAAGTTCGAATTGCCAAAGCCGTCCAGGGAGGAACTGGCGGTGAACCGGTTGGCGCTCACCAATCAAATTGCGTTTCATGTCAGTTTGATACAGCCGGCGACGAACCTTGCCGCCGGGGCGTCATTGGAACGGTCATTCCTTCTGTTTGCCGGGCCCAAGGAGATGCGCGTGGTCGAACGAGTCGCCACGAAATTCGGAGGGGACCTCGACTCCTACATGCTTTACTCGGGTGTCTTGCGTTTGTTCGAGGTGTTTTCGCGCATTCTGTTGCTCTCCATGAACGGGCTGAACAAGCTGGGGTTGAGCTACGCGATGTCCATCGTCGCCATTACGGTCATTCTCAAGTTGCTGTTCTGGCCGCTGACGCAGGCGAGCACACGCTCGATGAAGAGGATGCAGGGACTGTCCCCCCAGTTGAAGGCGCTTCAGGAGAAATACAAGGAGGAACCGGAGAAGTTGCAGAAGAAGATGTGGGAATTCTACCGGGAACACAAGGTCAACCCCATGAGCGGATGCCTGCCCATGTTGGTACAGGTGCCCGTGTTCATTGGCTTCTTCACCATGGTGCGCAGCGCCATCGAGCTGCGGGGCGCGTCCTTTCTGTGGGCGGCGGACCTGTCGAAGCCGGACACGATCGCCGTGCTCCCCTGGTTCAACTGGCTGCCCGTCTGGCCGCTGACCTGGCTGCACAATTTCCCCATCAACCCACTTTCGCTGGTGATGGGCCTGACCATGCTGATTCAGGCCCGCATGGCGCCAGCGGCCCCGGGCATGGATCCGACGGCGCAAAAAATGATGCGCTACATGCCGCTGTTTTTCCTGGTCCTGCTTTACAACTATTCGGCGGGCTTGACTCTCTACTGGACCGTGCAAAACCTCCTCACGATTGTGCAGACGAAACTGACGAAGGCCAAAGAAGAGAATGCCAAAGAGCCTGCCCGGCACGCCAGTTCGGCCAGGCCGACTCCCCCTGCGCCGGCTCTGCGAAGAAGAAAGTGATCGGCCCATCGGACGCTTCCTAACTCACTTGCTTATGTCCACTTCACCCAAAGCCACCCTCGAACAACTCCTGCGCCTTCTGGGTTTCGACGCTCAAGTCGAGGAACACCCCGCCGATGACGGCCTGCTGCTGGACATCCACACGGAAGACTCGGGACGCTTGATTGGACGGCAGGGCCAGACGCTGGCCGATCTGCAATACATTCTCAATCGCCTGCTCTTCCAGCAGGAGACCGGCGCGCCGCGAGTCACCGTGGACGTGGGAGGTTACCGGGCCCAGGCACGCGAGGCCCTTGTCAAACGGGCCCAGGAAGCCGCCGAAAAAGTGCGCCGTTGGGGGGATGTGGTCGAGTTGGAGCCGATGAACGCCTTCGAACGGCGCATCATTCACCATGCCCTCAAGGATGATCCCGGAGTCGAAACGCACAGCGTCGAGGTCGAAGGCACCACCCTCAAGGCGATCCTCCTCCGGCCGAAGCACTAAACCTGGCTACTCGCAATCACTTCGACTGAAGGGTCCGTCAATCGTTCCGAATTCTATAGAAGCGGTTCGAGTCTGTGGCTGCCGGATCGACCACGGTCATCACCGCCCCCGTTGCGACCTGGCTGACGACGGGCAGCCAGTTGGTGGCGCCGAGGGGATGCTGGAATTCCAGGTTGTTGGTGGCGCCGGTCGGCGTCGCATACCGTATCGTCGCCGTTGGCCCAGCTTTCTGAATGCTCAGAATCTGCACGAGCGGACGCACGCTGAGTTCAGCCGGGTTGCTCAACTGGGAGGCCATGTCGTCGTTCCGCACCAGCACGGTGTAGGGGCCCGCGTTGGATGCTTGCACGCCGGTGATGATCAAGCTCTGGTTCGTGGCGCCCGGAATATCGGTGCCGTCTTTCCTCCACTGATAAGTCAGCGTCAAGCCACCTTCGGCGCGCACCTCAAACCGGGCCGTGCCTTCGGGCGGCACAACGATACTGTGTGGTTGTTCGAGGATTTGCACGGGATCGGGCACCGGTGATATGAGGAGATTGAAGGATCTCGTCGAACTCCGGCCAGAAAGGTCGGTGGCCTGGATTGTAATCTCTGTCGGTCCGCTCCGATCGGGCAGACCGAGGATGGTCACAACTCGATTCGAGCCACCTCCGCCGAACGTAATCCCTGTTGGCGAAATGATGGACGAGGATGACTGTGCGGCCAGCAGGAACGGACCGTTCGGAGTCTCGGCATCCGTAATGTTGAACGAGATGCTAATCGGAGTGTCCTCCGGAGTGGTTTGATCCGGAATTGGCGCGATCGTGGGCGCCGTGTCCGGCCCGACAATGAGGTGGAACCTGGACGTATTGGTGGCTCCCTGGGGATCGGACACTGCAATCGAAATGAGCGCAGCTCCTGAAAGGCCGGCTGCCGGCGTGAGAAACAGCGTGCGCTGGGCGCCGCTGCCGATGAGACTCACACCGTTGGGAGGTACCAATGCACTGGCGGAGGACACCGAGACCATCAGTTGGTCAGCGGCGGATTCGGCGTCGCCAATAGTGAGCCGAATCGGCCCTGACGGCGTGCGCTCGAGCGTGGTCTGATCCGGGACGTACGAAATGAACGGCGCGGAATTGATGGTCACTGTGAACGTTCGTGAGACCAAGTTGTTAGCGGCCTGGCCGTCGTTGGCCACGACCGTGACGGTCGCGGCGCCAAGCGCTTCCTGGACGGGCGCCAGTGTCAGCGTGGCTGTGGAGCCGCCCCCGTAGCTGACTCCGAGTACGCGCACCACATTCGTGTCCGGCGTCGTGGCGCTGACGGACAGTGTTTGATTCGATTCGCCCCCGCCGGCGTTCAGGCCGGTAAGTGTCACGCTGTGCGGGCCGGAATTCTGATTGAGGAGGAGATTGGCGACCGGGTCGAGCGTCGGCGGGTCGTTCACGGGGTTGACTGTCAGCACGAAACTATCCGTAGCCGAGGCGCCGCCGGGATCGGCAACGGTGACGGTGATGACCGAGGAGCCGGATGCATTGGGCTGCGGAGTGACGGTGACCGTGCGGTTGGACCCATCGCCGCCAAAAACGATGTTGGTGTCCAACACCAGCGCTGGATTGGAGGAAGTGGCGTTCAACGTGAGCGTCGCGAGGTCGGAGTCCACATCGCCGACGACAAAATGGATCGGGCCAGTAGGTGAGTCCTCGGCCGTTGTCTGGGGGCCAATGTCGGAAAGAGTCGGCGCATCGTTTGCGCCATCCACCGTAAGTTGGAAGGAGGCGGTATTGGTGGCATTCCCATCCCTGACCTGGACGTTGATGGTCGCCGTGCCAGTCTGGTTCTGGGCGGGGGTGATCACGAGCGCCCTGTGACTCCCACTGCCGCCGACACGGATGGCGCTGTTCGGCACCAGGACCAGGTTGCTGGAGGTCGCGGTAACCACCAGGCTCCCGGCCGCAGTCTCCACATCGCTGACAGTGAAGGGCACCTCTATCGGGACTTCCTCGGGCGTCGAGCGGTCGCTGATGCTCGAAATCCCAGGCGCGTCGTTCACGGGATTCACCGTCAGCGTGAACGTCATGTTCGAGGAACCAAATGCCGTATCCGTGACCGTCAGGGTAATGGCTGCGTCGCCGTTTTGGTCGGCCACTGGCGTCAACGTGATCGTGCGGTTGGTGCCCGTGTTGCCGAGGGCGATGTTCGCGTTGGGCAGCAGGCTGGGGTTGGAAGAACTGGCACTCAACGTGAGGTTGGCAGCGGGAGTTTCGGCGTCGCGAATCGTAAATGGAATCGCCGCCGTGGGCGTATCCTCGGCGGTGGTTTGAGGAGTGATGATGGAGATCGTCGGCAGCGTGTTGGTTGCACTGCGCACGTTGAGGACGAAACTTCGGCTGAAACTGGCAGGCGGCGTTCCGTTGTCCGTAACCGTCACCGCGATGATGGCGCTGCCGGTCTGATTGTTGGCGACGCGGAAGGTGAGAGTGCCGGCGGTGTTCGGGCTGTTGTAGTTGGCGCCAGGCTGATTTTGAAAGAAGCCAGGGTTCGAGTTCGTCACCGTAACGGTGAGGGCCTGGTTTTCGTTCGGGCCAGCGGTGATGCCTGTCAACGGGAAGCTCGAAAGCCCCGGTGAGACCTGAAGGTTAATGTTCGTGAGGACATTCAAGGTCGGCGGGTCGTTCGAGGAGACGACAGTCAGTTGGAACGTTCGGCTGTTCGTCGACGCGCCGTCCGAGACGAACAGCGTGATGTTCGCGTTGCCTGACTGGTTCGGCACGGGCGTGATTCTTGCGGTGCGATTGCTGCCACTGCCGTCAAAAACGATGCCGGTGGTGGCGACGAGTGACGTGTTGCCCGAAACGGCGGACAAGGCCAGGAGCGGCGCCGGCGTGTCCGCATCCCCAACAAGGACGGCAAGGTCTATCGGCGTGTCCTCGAGGGTCGCCTGATCGAGAATGGTTGCAATGGTGGGCGGATCGTTGGTCGGCACCACCGTGACGCTGAACGTGCGCGAGAATTGCAGACCGTCATTGTCGGCTACCGTGACAGTGATATTGGCCACGCCGGTCGCATTGGTGGCCGGCCCAAGGCGAAGCGCGCCTGTTGTTGCCGGGTTGGTGTAAAGAACACTTGGGCCCGGAATCAGCGCGGGATTGGACGAGACAGCCGAGACGATCACCGACCCGGATTCATTGGTCGGCCCCGGCCGAATCCCGGTGAGCGGGATGGATTGTAGGGGAGCGTCTTCGGCAATGGAAATCGACGAAATCGCGTCCAGTCTCGGCGGATCGTTCACTGCGGTGAGGGTGACGCTGAAGGTGTTCGTTGTGGCGGCGCCGTGTGGATCCGTGGCGATCAGTTGAACAGTGGCTGCACCGACGGCATCCGGCGCAGGCGTCAGGAGCAGCGTGCGATTGGGGCCGCTCCCGCCCGGCGCCAGGCCTGCGTCGGGGAGGATGCTCTGATTTAAGGAATGCGCGACGAGATTGAGCGCGGCCGCGTCATCATCCGGATCGGTGAGGGCGATCGCCACGAAATGGGGTTCGTCCTCAGGGCTTATCACGGGTGGGACGGCGGCGAGCACCGGTGGATCATTCACCGGCGCAATGGTCACCGTGAATGTGCGGGAGAACGATTCGTTCGTCGTGTCACCGTCGCGAACAGTAACGGTGATCGGCGCGGTGCCGTGGGCATTGCTGACGGACAAGAATGTGAGCCGCGCGGTATTGCTCGGACTGGTGTAATTGACCAGGGGTGCGGGCAGCACCGCGGAGTTGCCGGAGCTCGCGGAAACAATGAGCTGCTGGAACTCGTTCGTGGCCCCGGACGTGATGCCCGTCAAGGCGATCTCGTGCGGCCCGGAATCTTCGTCGAAGTTCTGGTCGGCGATCATGTCGAGTGTCGGGTTGTCGTTAACGGCAACCACCGTGAGGAGAAAACTGTCGCTGACCACATCTCCGCCTTCGTCCTGGGCGTGAAGGGTCACGACCGCGGAGCCGGCTTGATTGAGAGCGGGAGTAATCGTGGCAGTCGTTGCGGGGCCGGCGATGCCGAACTGGACGTTGTTGGTGGGAACAAGTTCCGGGTTCGACGAGGTGATGCGGTAAAGCATTTTGCCCGGCGAGGTTTCGGGATCGGTGATGATGAAGCTGACCACGGCTGGCACGTCCTCGGGAACCGTTTGGTTGCCCACGTCGGAAATCGCGGGCGGATCGTTCACCGGGAGGATGTTCAGCATGAACGGTTGCGTCGTGACGCTGGTGTCGGGGTCTTCCGCCACAACGCTGATGGTGACCAGTCCAAATGCATCGTGCAACGGCGTCACGCGAACGGTGCGATTCGAGCCGGCGCCACCGAACTCAATCCCTGAATCCGCCACGATATTCGTGTCCGACGAAACACCGCGAAGGAGGATCAATTCCGGCGGCGATTCGGCGTCCTCGACCATGAACGAGAGGAGGCCCGTCGAAGTGTCCTCCTGAATCTCCTGATCCGGGATGTCCGAGACCGCGGGCGGCCCAAGCACCCGGAGAACGGCTTCATCGCTAAACGCCACGCCCACGCGGTTGGAAGCGCGGAGCCGATAACGGCCCGCGTTGCTCGGGGCGACGTTCGACAGGAACAAGGTGGTATTCGTCGCTTCGGCAAGGTTCACCCCGTTGCGTTGCCATTGGAGTGACAACGGCTCGGCGCCGGTCGCTGCTGCCATGAACACGGCGGATTCCCCGTTCGTGACTGCGAGGCCGACGGGGTGAAGAGTAATGCTGGGCGGCGTTTCAACCTCAACCACCAGTTCACTGGAATTGTTGGCCGGCCGCATGTCCCGCTGGGCCGCTCCAACCGTGATGCGGTTGGTGTAAACCATCGGCGACTGGGGGACACATTGGATGACGACAACCGCCGAGCCAGTGTTGGTCACGGTCCCAAGGTTGCAGGTGACTTCGCCATTCTGGAACGACGCGGTGCCCTGGGAAGGTGTGACCGAAATAATGCTCAGTCCCGGGTTCACGACATTCGTGAGCCAAAGGTTCGTGGCGGCGGCCGGCCCCTGGTTGGTCACGCTGCAGGTGACGAACAAATTGCTGCCGACGCCAACTGGGTTGGCCGAAAGCGCCTGAGCCACGAGCACGTCGGCAATGGGTTCAAGGGTCGAGAACGTGAGAGCCCAGCCATTGGCAATGAGCCCGGAGTCCTTCCGGTCGTCATCCAGAATGTAAAGCGACCAGAGGCCGTTCGGATTGGTGTCGCGGAATACGTTGAGGTTCGTTCCGTAAGGACCTGCCGGCGCGGGGGCCGGCCACACGTCCGGCGTGAGTTCGTAGTTGGCAGGGCGGAAAACTCCCGTTTGGAGCACTGCCGAATCAGCCACAGGCGATGCGGCATCCTCGTCGAACGTCAGCGTGACGCTTCCAGGGGCGACCTCACCGCCGGCATCGGACATGAGCACCACGGATTGGCCTTCGGGCCCGACGAGAAGCACGTCGAGATCGTCCGGAAAAGTGTGAACGAGGTTGGTGAGCGTCGCGCGAACGCGGAACACCGTCGCGGTCAGACCTGAGACCTGGATGGTCGAGGGATAAGGAGAGGCCACAGTCAGGTCGCTGATGGTGATCGCCGCACCATTGGTAAATCGTCCGGAGTTGGAGACAATGCGGGAAGCCAGAAGCACGCTGTTATTGGCGGGCGCCGGGTCGGTCTCCGTCGCGGAGGCGCGGGCCGTGTTCGTGACGACTCCCGTGGAGACAGCCCGGGCGGAGATGGTCACGGTGACCGCAGCGCCGGCCACCAGGCTCCCAAGGGAGCAATTGACGATGTTTCCCGCCGTGAAGCAGTTGCCCTGGCTGGTGTTGACAAAAAGGATGCTGAACGTTGCCGGCACGGTATTGGTGAGCAGGACGCCCGTTGCGACACTCGGGCCATTATTCGTGACGGAGAGGACGTAGCTGACGTTTTCGCCCAACCAGACCGTGTCAGGGGTGACGCGGCTTCGGACCTCGAGATCACTGTTCGACAGGACGGTGGCCCGGGGACGGACGGTATTGTTCGAGGAATTCAGATCCGCGACCGAGCCGGCGACAGCGACGAGGTTCGTGATCAAACCCAGTGCGTTCGGACGCGTGATCAGCGCGATGGAGACATTTTGCGTTGCTGCAAGACTGCCCAAATCGCAGAAGACCATGTTGGCCGCATTGGAGCAGGAGCCTTGTGACGGGATGGCGGAGATGAACTGAACCTGCGGCGCCAGGGTGGCCGTGAGGGTCGCCCCGGCCGTGCTTGGGCCAAAATTGGAAACCAGGAGCGTTTGCGACCAGTTCTGTCCGAACAGCACGTTGGTCACAGGCGGCACGTCAATGACGGCAATATCCGCGACGGGATTCACGCCTGTGACGATTTCGGCAACATTGTTCGACGGAAAGAAATCGACCACGCTTGCGTCCACCTGAATCCGGTTGGTGTTCGCCCCGACGACTCCGGGCCGTCCCACGATCGTCACGGTCGCGCCGCTGCCGGGCGATACGGTGCCCAGCGAACAGGCCACCACCCCGGCGGCAAATGCGCAGCCGCCCTGGCTTGGAACGGCCGAGACGAAGTTCATCCCGGCAGGCAGGATGTTGGTGACCGTGAAGTTGGTCGCGACATTGGGGCCGAAGTTCGTCAACTGGATGAAATACGTGAGAGGCTGGAGCACCAAACCGCTTCCTGAAACGCTCGCCGAGCCAATGGCGACATCACCCACCGGGAAGACCGGGGTGACCAGCGAGGTGGTGCTGTTCGAAGTGACCGGGTCAACGAATCCGCCCGCAAGAGAGACCGTGGCCAGGTTGGTCAGCATTCCGCCCAGGGTGGGGACAACGACTATCGTGATGCCCACGCTCCCGCCGATGTTGAGATTCCCCAAGGCGCAGGTGACCACGTTGCCGAGGATCGTACAGTTTCCCTGACTGGCGGACGCCGAGACGAAGTTCACGGAGGGTGGCAACGTGTCGACAACGGTCACGCCCGTATTGGCGGGCCCTTGATTCGTGACAGTGAGGGTGTAGACGAGGTTGCTCCCCACGGGGATGCTCGAGACGTTGGCCTTTTGCGTCACGGCGATGTCGGCGATGGGATCGGACGTGACCAGATCCAGGCTCCACCCTTCGGCGATGAAGCCGCCTTGCTCCGGGAGATCGTCCACGACGAACAAAGACCACGTGCCATTGGGACTCAGCCCGCGAAAGACGCTGAGTTGGTTGCCATAGGGCCGGGGAGGCGCGGGCGGATCGAGGTCCTCGCTGGAGAAACAGTTCGACGGACGGTAAGTACCGGATACAATGCGTGGATCGCTGTCGGGCAGGAAGCCAGGCGCGTCGTCATCGAACGTCAGCGTCACGTCGGAGATGGCGTTGTTGAGCCCGCAATCCGACATCAGGAGCACCGACCTGCCCCCCGGACCGACCAGCAGCACGTCCAGATCATCCGGGAAACTATGGGCGACGTTGTGCAAGGTCACCGTGACCTTGTGAACGCGCGTGGTGGTGCCCGAAACGGTGATGATTGAGGGGTAGATTGAGCCCGGACCGCCCAGGATTTCATCCAGGAGGATGGAATCCGGGTTCTGGAACGGCGCGAACGTCCGCGTGCCAAGGGCCGCCACCGTGGAGGTATTGTTTGTCGGGATCGGGTCGACCTGCGAGGCGGCAATAGTCGACGTGCAGACATTCGTTCCCGGGCCTGCTCGGGTGTCGATGGCGGCTGTGAACTGCGCGCCCGCCGCCAGGTTCGTGACAAGACACGTCACCGTGTTCCCAGCGTTGGTGCAAAACCCTCGCGTGGTCGATGCGGACACGAATTGGGTCAGGGGCGAAAGTTGGCTCACGAGCATGATGTTGGTCGCCTCGGCTGGGCCGCGATTGGTCACCGACAAGCTGAACGTCAGGCCGCCGCCCACAGCGACCACGGCTGCCGAAACAGTAGTTGCAACCGCGAGATCCGCCGTCACGGGTTCAAGAGCCAATACGTAGTCTTCCACCTCCCCGTCCGGCGCCAGCCCGGTAAAGCCCGCGTTCGGTGCGGTTGTGAAGCGAAAACGGGCAAAAGTCAGCCCCGCTGCGGCACTCGACGGAATGAGGAATGGCAAGTTGTTCGTGCCCGGCACGAGCGGGAGATTCGTAAAAACCTGTTCTCCGGCGCCCGCCCAGCCGCTGCCATGGTCGAAATCGATCCACGCATTCAGGAAGCCGTTGGTCGAAGCCACGACTTGCGCACTCGCCAACTGCCCGATGCGGAGCGGCCCAGGGAAGCTCACGCCATCGTCGCCGTTTCCTGCCGCGCCATCGCCGGAGGCCGTGGACGTCGGTTGGCCATCAGGTTCAGAATTCGCGCCCAGACCAAGATGAACCCCCGGAATGACCACGTGGCAGGCGCCACTGTGAGCCAGCAACGTCGGAAACGGTGGATCCGGTGCATCGCCAAAATCGAGGCCCAGAACCGAAAGGATCGCGACCTGGCTGGAGTCTGCGCCAAACGAATTGGTGACGACAGCATGGTATGAGCCGGCATTCGTTGGCAGGACATTGGAAATGACCAGGGTTGAATTCGTGGCGCCCGCCAGCAGGTTCGTCTCGTCATGGAACCATTGATAAGCGAGGGACTCGCTTCCCGTGGCCGTTACCGTAAAGGAAGCGGCCATGCCTTGCGTGACGGTGAGGCTGAAGGGATGCGCCGTGATGGATGGCGGAACGGATTGGGCGCGAGCCACGACGGCCCACAGGGTCAACGCACAAGTGATTGCCGTCACCAGCCAGCGCGAATTCCTTTTTGTGAAGGGAAGAAACGGCGGGACGGTCATGTAAATCGGGCTAACGTGTGGCAACGAGCGGGCCTCTAAGGCGAGCGGACCCTGAAAAAGCGCCGAGTGCCAGGGGCCCCTGACAGGCGGCACTCATATGAACCAGCCCCGAGATCGACGGCAGGACCCCAATCGCTCCACACCGTCGTCGTCGCCAAACTGGTCGCGCTCTGGATGACGTACTGTTGGCCGGGATTGCCAGTGAACTGGAAGTGGAAGTTCCCCCCGGGTTTGGTCGAAGCCCCGACAATGACCGGGCGGTTGGTCGAATAAATGAACGTCCGGTCTGCCCCGAAGACCTTGCCCATCGAGTTGCTGCCGACGGCCCGATAGTGGTAGGTGCCGGGCGTGAAACCAGTCGCCACCGCGTTGGTGTTGACGAGATTGGCGAAGACGAAAACTGAGTCCATGGAGAGCAAGCGGTTGGCCGTGTTGGTGCCGTAGCTGGTCGTCGTCCCCCACTCGAAGAAGAAGCGCGTTTGGAGGCCGTTGGGGTTAATCTGCATATTCAGCACTGCTCCGGTGCTGGCAATGCTGCTGGCTGGCATCGTCGTGACCGTCGGCGGGCCGGCTTTGCTGAGGCGCAATTGAGCAGCTGTGGCGCCGGGGATAGGCTCGGGGTCGATATCTGCAATCAGGACGTAGTAGGTTGTGCCGACGTTCAGGTTGGTGATGATTTGCCGCGATTTGTTAGCCTGGCACGTGATTTCCGTGAAGGGTCCGGCGCAACCTCCGCCGCTGGTAAAGAGTGTCATGGTGGGGTCGATGAGCGACGTGGCGGGCTCGCGATCGAGGCCGAGGATGTACGTCCCAGCGGCCGTCGGCGCGAACGTGAACCAGACGCCTCGGAAGTTATCGCAACTGGAGATGGGATCACCCGTGCTGGTCGCCAGGAAGGTGTCGATGGTCGGACTGACATACGGAAAGGTCGTGTTGGGAATGGAGATGGCGCCAGAGCAAAGGTTATTTGCGGGAACCGCGGGCCGGGTGACCCGCAGTTGCACGTTGAGTGCGTGGTTGGTCTCCTGCGAAACTGGACCGACCCAGACGACAATGAAGTAGGTCATGCCCGCCGTAAGTTGGTTGGTGAGCGCGGAGCGGAGGAATCCGGCGTCGTCGTTCTCCGCCACGAGCGTGAACGGACCGGCGCACCCGGTCGCACTATAGAGCCCCATGACCGTGTCGGTCATATTCAAGTCGCCAAAACTGGTTTGCGTGTCTTCGCCGACCGACACCGTGTACAGGGCGGTGGCAGCCGGAACGAACTTGAACCAGATGCTTCGCTTCAGACCCGTATAGGGCGGCAAAGGACTGGGGTCCCCGCTGGTGGTCGCGTCGAGCACATCGATGACCGGGCTGAGATAGGGGACACTGCCAACAACAACGGCGCCGGCACAGGTGTCATTGGCAGGCGGGGCGGCGTGAAGAACGGATGGCAGCGTGAACGTGGCAAAACATGCCGTGAGCGCCAAGGCACCGGCACGGGAGAGTTGGGCCAGGGTCGGGTACATTGGAATTCGTACTAGGAGGTTACAACAAAACAGCTTCGGCGTCCGAAAACGTGGAACGGGCTATTTATACACCACTTCACTCCTTGTGGCGAGTGTAATTCTCCCTAGCCCGATGTCCCGAAACTGGACAGTTTTGACGGTCTGCTGGTCTTGGTCTTCCACCCAGACGCGTGCTGCCCGGCAACCCCCATTCAGCTTCCCTGCTCCGTTTCCCCGTCCTTGTTGCGCCTGAACGGATACTTGAACTGCGCCCAATAACCCAGCGGCACCGGATGTCCGCCGATGCCATAATCCGCCGGCCATCGATCCTTTGGGAAGTGGTAAGTGCCAAACAACCGATCCAGCAGCGGAAAGTGCACCGCGAAATTCACGTCGACAGCCTCCTTTTCAATCCCGTGATGCCAGTGATGAAAACGTGGCGTGACCAGAAACTTCTCCATCACCGGAAAGCGCCAGTTCAGGTTCGCGTGCACGAAGGTGGAGTAGAGATAGACCACGAAAATGTAGCTGCTGATCGCCGTTGTACTGAAGCCGAGCACGAACATCGGGAGCACCGTCGTTGCGCGCAGCACGAGGATCTCGAGAAAGTGCATTCGCGCGCCCGCCATCCAGTCCATGCGGCGCGCCGAGTGGTGCACCGCGTGAAACTTCCACAGCCAGGGCACACGATGAAACGCCCGATGCACCCAGTACTGCACGAAGTCCGTGAGGAACATGATCGCGGCGAACTGCACGAGGAAGGGCAGGCCGCCGACCCACGCGCGGACGTTCGCGAGCGGCGCGACGGCGACGATGGTTTTCGCAGGCAGAAACGTCAGGAACGTCAGCAATTGCACGAGCATGCTGCTGACGAGATAATAGAACAGGTCCTCGCGCCACTCCTCGCGAAAGAGCGGCTGCTCCGCGTTTTGCGGAAACAGACGCTCCACCGGGACGAACAGCAGCCCCGTGAACAGGACGTTCAGCACGAAAAAGTCCAGGCCAAGAAACAGTGGAGTTGGGTCTGCCACCAGCGTCGTGGCCTTGGATCCGCCGAGCAGCGTCGCCACGAGCGTCGCCGTCACGCCGCACGTGCCAAGCCACTTCCCGCGGCGCAACGCGAGGCTCAGCGCGGACAATCCGAATGCAGCCAGCAGGAGCGCGTGGATGACCAGCCGGAACCAGGCGTGCTCATGCAACGCGCGCACCTCCGGCATCGAAAACGTGCCGGGCACGCGCAGCGAAATCACCAGGAACAATCCCGCAAGCCCCAGCACCAGCCCGAGCACTCCGCTCATCCATCCGCTGCCAAACCGGCGCAGCCCTGGTGGCGCCTCCAGTTCGCCGCGTACCTTGCGGCGCAAATCTCGAATCATGCTCACGAGGCGGTCCTCAAACAGAGTACGCAATGTTCATCTCGGGAGTCTCAAGCCACTGACCCGAGAGGCTCGAAGGCTTGCTGAATTTCTCCAGCAACCCTGCAATCAACAGACTCCTTTCCAACGGCCAGGCTGGCGCGGCACCAAGAAAAAAATCCTCCATCGACGCGGCCAGCCGGCTGAAATGATGCTCTCCAGGCGTCGGCGCGCGGAAGAGTTGTGCCGAAAGCGCGTCGCCGGTCTGCCCACGCACGGCGAAATTGAAGTCGGCCACGACGCCATCAAGGACAAGAATCGCCGTCCTCAAGCCGTCTCGGTGTTCGAGCAGCCAGCCTCGCGGGTTGCGCGCCAACTTCGGCACGAGACCCAAACCGAGGAGGTCTTGGGTACGTCCGTCGAGCACTGCGTCGCCTTGCGGCGTATTCGAACGAGAAAGCGCCGCACCCAGCAGAGGCCACGACCAGAGACCTTTGTCCCCGGCTCGCCAGAGCGATTTCCCCTCCAGGAATCGCACGCCGCGGATGCCCGCCTCGCCCCCGTGCCGCCGCTCAAGCACCGGCAGCAACCCATCGAGCGCCTGCAATTCGGCCCCCCCAAGCGTAGCCGGCGGTGAAGGGGGCGTCGCCTGCGCGGAGAGGGGGTTCACCTGCACGACGATGAGTGCCTCGGTCAGCGGAGTGCCCTTCGGCAAATCCACCTGGGGCAATCGCCAAGTCACGCTGAGCGGTGTGCCGGAGCGCAGAGCGATGCGGCGTAAGGCCGCCTTCTCGGCGAACAGACGGGCGCCGGCCAGGTTGTTGGCAAGGGCGCCGTGAACGAAACACGCCGCGCCTTCGGGCGCCTGTTCCAGCGCGATTTTCAGGAACGCCTCGTTGGCCAGCGCTCCCGGCCGCCGCGAGACGATCACGATCGCATCCGCCCCTTCCACGGCCCGCTCTGCCGTGGAAGCGATGCCAAGACGAAACTCCTCCGGGCGCATCCCGAAATTCGCCTCCGAGGAAACGGCCAGGTAAGCGGTGACACCCGCCCCTTGAAGTTTGCGCCACACGCCGTCTCGCGGATAGCCGATGAGGAAACGATCCAGGAGTTGCTGGGCCGGCGAAGGCGACGCGAACTCATCGAGCAGGAAAGCGATTTTGCGAATGGTCCGCACGGTTACGCGCTCCAATAAGTGGATTGCTTGGGGGCCTGATACGCCACATTCAAGCCGGGCGTCTCGACCAGAAGCTGCCCGCGATAAAGCGATTCGAGGGCAAATATCACCATGCCGGAAGCGAGCAGCGTGCGCTCGACCGGATACGACGGCGCATTCTCAAGGACCATCCGCTCGATGTTGTTCATCAGCGGGTTGAAAAAATCCGCCAGCGTCGACAGCGCCGGCGGCATCGGCAGGTACATCTGGCAGGAAAAGATTTCGCTGCTGCCTCGGGCCATGCCGGCGTAGTTGAAGTCCGTCACGATGCCATTCAACAGAAAGAGCGACGTGCGGAAGCCGTCCAGATGCTCGAAGAAATAGGCGACCGGGTTGCGATGGTTCTTTTTCAGCCATTCCAGGTCCGGCAACGCGCTCGGATAATTCGCAGGCCCTCGGCATGTGAAGCTCCGGGCCAGGGCGGCCTGGAAGAGCCGTCGCGTCGTTTCGCGCGACTCCAACAACTGCCAGACCGCGCCCCCGCGAATGGCGCGCACCGACTTCACTCCGGCTTCGCCGCCCGCCCGTCGCTCCGACATGCACTGGGCCGTTTCGAGCCCATGGATGTCGTACGAGTCAATGCCGCCGTAACAGACGCACACGCTCTCTTCGAGCGGCGTGCCCCATGGGATTTCCACGGACGGAATGCGCCAAGTCACGGGCAGAGACGAGCCGGCGAGAAATGGAAAGCCCAATCGCCGGGCCGCCTGCACCATCGCGACGCATTCGTTCCAGTCGGTGGACAAATGCTTATCGTTGAATACAGGCACGGACCGTCCGCTGGATTCAAACACCTTCACCGTGCGCTGGAAAAAATCGTAACGCGGGTATCGAGTCTGACCCTTTTCCGTGCGGGGATAAAAACCGTGCTCGGCGATGATGAGCACGCCATCCACTGCCAACCGCGAGCGGCCGAGCGTGAGGGCTTCCTCGAGGGTGGGATAAAGCTTCACGCGATGCCGCCGGGCGCGCTCGCGGCTCAAGTCGCCTTCGTTGAACTGGTCCACGTAGAGTCCGGCCAACTCGAAGGGAGGCGCATGGTGGCGCCCCTGCCAGCCGTAACCCTCCAGGCAGCGATCAAGAAAATGTTGGCCGTGGGAGTATTTCCTCACTTCGGTGGCGAGCAGAGCGATTCTCTTTCGTGTCGAAGTGGACGGCCGAGTCCTGGACCCCACACTGCCGACTGCGGCCGCACTTGCGGCCAAGGGGCTCGTTGCAATGGCTGACTGCGCGAGAGCGCCCAGAAACTCACGTCGCGTGAAAGCGGTGCAGCTCGGCCCAGGGCATGAGGAATTGCTGTCGGGCTCCGTCTTCATTGAGATTGCCGGGGACTTTGCGCAGTTCCGCGAGGCGAGTCAACGGAACGCGCGCACGCAGGCCGCACCTTCTCCTGCTGGAACGGCTTCGGAGCCACGTGCGTCCAAAGTTGACGCCATCGCTGCTCCTCATAGTATTGCGTAAGTTACACATTGCTTATGTCGACTTTGCCGAACATCACGTCCGTCCTGAACGAAAACCGCCTCTTCCGCCCGCCGAAGGAGTTCTCGAAGCGTGCCCACATCAAGTCGCTGGCCGAGTATCAAAAGCTCTACCGCGAATCGATTCAGGCTCCCGAAAAATTCTGGGGCCGCATGGCCAAAAACGAACTGGTCTGGTTCAAGCCCTGGAAGAAGGTGCTCCAGTGGAAGGAACCCTTCGCGAAATGGTTCGTTGGCGGGCAACTCAACGCCAGCGTCAACTGTCTCGACAAATGGCTTGGCACCCCGACGGCGAACAAGGCCGCCCTCATTTGGGAGGGCGAACCCGACGCCGATGGACGGCCCGGCGAAGAACGCGTTCTCACCTACGCGCAGTTGCATCGCGAAGTGTGCCGCTTCGCCAACGTGCTCAAGGCGCAAGGCCTCAAAAAAGGTGATCGCGCGATCATTTACCTGCCGATGGTGCCCGAGGCCGCCATCGCGATGCTCGCCTGCGCGCGCATTGGGGCCGTCCACAGCGTCGTGTTTGGCGGATTTAGCGCGCAATCCGTCGCCGATCGCATCCAGGACTCCGGCGCGAAGCTGGTCGTCACGGCCGATGGCGGCTTCCGGCGCGGCGCGGTCGTGCCGCTGAAGAAAAACGTGGATGAGGCGCTCACGCTGCAGGGGCCGGACGGAAAGTTGCTCGCGCGCACCATCGAACGGGTCATCGTCCTCAGGCGCGCCCAGAACGAAGTGACGATGCAGACCGGCCGCGATGTCTGGTGGCACGAAGCCATCGCCACGGCCAGTGCTGCCTGCCCCGCCGAAAAGATGGATAGCGAAGCCCCGCTCTTCATTCTCTACACGAGCGGTTCGACCGGGAAGCCCAAAGGCATTCTGCACACGACGGCCGGCTATTTGCTCCAGTCCAAGCTCACCCACAAACTCATCTTCGATATCCGTGACGAAGACGTCTACTGGTGCACGGCCGACATCGGCTGGGTGACGGGCCACAGCTACGTCGTCTACGGCCCCCTGGCCAACGGAGCCACGAGTTTGATGTACGAAGGCGCTCCCAACTGGCCCGAACCGAATCGCTTCTGGCGCATCGTGGAAAAATGGAGCGTGACTATTTTCTACACTGCGCCAACGGCCATTCGCGCCTTCATGAAGTGGGGCGACGAATGGCCCAGGAAACACAATCTCTCGTCACTGCGCCTTCTCGGCACGGTCGGCGAACCCATTAACCCGGAGGCGTGGATCTGGTACCACGAAACCATCGGCGGCAAACGCTGCCCCATCGTGGACACCTGGTGGCAGACCGAAACGGGCGCAAGCATGATCACTCCCCTGCCCGGCGCCATCCCCACAAAACCGGGCACCGCGACGCTTCCCTTCTTCGGCATTCTCCCGGCAGTCGTGGATGACCAGGGCAAGGATGTGCCGCGGAACACCGGCGGCAAACTGGTCATTCGCAAGCCGTGGCCGGGCATGCTTCGAGGGCTCTGGGGCGATCCTCAGCGCTACAAGCAGGTTTACTGGACCGAGGTTCCTGGCAACTACTTCACCGGGGACGGATGCCGGCAGGACAAAGACGGCTACTTCTGGATCGTCGGACGAATCGACGACGTCCTGAACGTCGCTGGCCATCGCATTGGCACCGCCGAAGTCGAGAGCGCCCTGGTTTCCAACGAGCACGTGGCCGAGGCTGCGGTGGTGGGGCGTGCGGACGACCTCAAGGGCCAGGCGCTCGTCGCCTTTGTCACCCTCAAGTCCGGGCACCAAGCCAGCCATTCCCTGCGCGATCTCCTTCGCCAGCACGTCGCCAAGGAAATCGGGCCGGTGGCCAAGCCGGACGACATCCGCTTTGCCGAATCCCTCCCCAAGACTCGCAGCGGAAAAATCATGCGCCGGCTCCTAAAGCAAATCGCCGCCGGCGTCGAGATCAAGGGCGACACGACCACGCTGGAGGACTTTTCCGTCCTTGCCAAACTCAGCAGCGCCGAGGAATAGCATTCCGAGTGGTGGGGCGCGGCGCTCTTCAAGAGGCCAGCCTTTCCCCAATGCGCACACCGGCGCGCGCGGAGCGGCGCGCCCTACCTTCCGTTTGGGCAACACGCATCGAGTTGCCCCCTGTCGATTGTGCCCGCGAAGTTTCTCGACATCTGATGTTATTTATGCGCTAGTCCTACCCGTCTCCAGCGAGTGTAGTCCTTAATCGGAAAGCTGTATTCAGAAAGGAAAAACTTATGAACTCAACCCCATGCGCCAGTATTCGGTTCGTACTTCATTGTGGTCTTCTGCTGGCCGGGCTGGCCGGGCTGGCCGGCGTCTCCGTGACACAGGCCGCCAGGTCGCCCCGGGAGGGCCCGCAGACCAGTTCCAGCCCGATTGCGATCACGGGCGATGACCGGTTTGTCTGGGTCGTCAATCCGGACAACGATTCGGTCTCCGTTATCGAGGTGACCGGGGACGCCAATCAAAAACTCGCGGAAATCCCGGTAGGCGAAGAACCCCGCTTCCTGGCGATTACCAAAAATGACCACCGCATTTTCGTCAGCAATACGCGCGGCGGCACGGTGTCCGTGATCAATCCCAAATCGAAAAAGGTGCAGCGCACGTCGACTGTCGGGACGGAACCGGCCGGTATGGCAGTGGCCCCTGATGGCAGGTCGGTGTATGTCGCCAACTTCGGCTCCGGCGATGTCTCGGTGCTGGATGCGCAAACGGGGCAATTGGAGTTGAACATTCCCGGCGTCGGACCCAAACCCAGGGCCATCGCCATCGAGGGCGACAAGGTGTACGTCACTCATTTTCTGGCGGAACTTCGTGACGACCCTCGATTGGTCGCCGAGAAGGAAGGGCGCGATGATGGCAAGGAGGGCCGTGTCACCATCATTTCCCGCACGTCGAACCAGGTCATCGGCACGGTGGTGCTCAATCCACTGGCCAATGCCGGGTTCCGCTCCAACGGTTCGGTGCTGGACCGCATCCCCCCGACGGACCCCGCCACGTTCACGTTCGTCACGGGCTGTTTTCCGAATTTGCTGGAAAGCATCGTCATCAAGGGAGGCCGGGCCTACCTGCCCAATGTCGGTTCCTCGCCCAACGGACCGTTTCGATTCAACGTCAACGTCCAGTCGCTGCTCTCGGTGTTCGACACCACCACCGACACAGATTCCGGCCGGACCATCAACATGAACTTCAACGTGCAATTTGAGCCCGTCGGGACGCGGCTGTTCAACACGACGCCGATCGCCATCGCGTTCAAGAACGGTTCGAATGAGGGATACGTCGTCGCCGCGGGAATCGACCGGCTCGTGCGCGTCGAGTTGGATGGCGAAGGTGCCCCGACGATTCATCCGCCCAGGCCTCCGCCGCTGGGACTCCCGACGGGCATCGTGCGCGTCCCGGTTGGGAAGCATCCGCAAGGCATTGCCATCAACTCCGCCGACACTCGCGCTTATGTGTTCAACTATGTTTCGCGCGATGTTTCCGTGGTCGATATCGACTCTGCAAGCGCCACCGTCCACACGGAATTGGCCAGAATCGCTTCCGCCGCCCAACCCGCAGAAGGCACGCTCGAAGCCATCGTCCAGCGCGGCAAGGAACTGTTCAACACGAGCATCGGACCGGCTGGAACGAATGAGAACGCCCTCCCGCCCGCTGGCCGCATGTCCGACTTCGGCTGGGGCAATTGTTATAACTGTCATCCGCGCGGCCTCACGGATGGGGTTACATGGATGTTCACCGACGGACCGCGCCAGACCATTTCCATGGAGAACACCGGCGAACATCCGCAGACGCCCGACTCGATGATCAACTCCAACGGCGCCCCACTCCTGCCGAACTTCAAGCAACGGATCCTGAACTGGTCGGCCGTCCGCGATGAAATCCAGGATTTCGAACTGAACATCCGCGCCGTGTCTGGCGGCCAGGGCTTGATCCGCGACGGCCAGGCGGTCGTGAACCTCGTGCCGACTTCCACGACAGGACGGGACGCCGACCTGGACGCCATCGCCGCTTACATTGTCTTTGGCATCAAGGCGCCGATCTCCCCGAGCCGCGGCGCGGACGTGACAGGTGGACGGTCGCTGTTTGCCGGAGCCAATTGCCAGTCGTGTCACGGGGGGCCCAACTGGACCCGCAGCCACGTCGACTTCACGCCGCCGCCCGCCGCGAACGAAACGATCCTGGCCGGCCAGTTGGTCCGCTTTCTGAAGAACGTGGCCACATTCGATCCGTCGGCGTTCAACGAAGTGCGCGGTCTCGGCCCGGCCATCGTGCCCGCCAACGGTGGGGAAGGCTTCAACATTCCCTCTCTACGTTCCGTGTTTGCAGGTGCGCCCTACTTGCATGATGGGCGCGCGGAAACACTCGACGCAGTGCTGGACAACGTGGTCCACCGCAGCGCAGGCACCGCCGGTGTCGATACGCTGAGCAACGCATCGGATCGCCAGGCCGTGGTCCGATTCCTGGAATCCATCGACGAAACCACTCCGCCATTCCCGTGAGGTAACTGCCGCATTCTCACCGGGGAAGTAGCCGCCGAGAGAGAGGTCGTCCTTTGTCTCCACAAGTACAGATACTGATCCGCGCTTTCGGCAAACCCCGGCCTCAATTGTACCTGTGCAGTTCGCCGGACCTGTGGTAGCATGGGGCCCGTTATGAAACCGTGGATTCTCGGCGCAGCCCTCGCGATGGCCCTGCTTGCGGTACCCTGTTTTGTTTTGGGGCAGGATCCGGCCCCGGCAGCCAAACCCGTCGGGCCAAAGATCCGCTTTTCCGAAATGGTCTTCGATTTCGGCAGGGTCAGGTCCATCGACTTGCCATTCCACGACTTCATCGTCACGAACATCGGCGATGCCGAACTGGAGATCACCTCGGTCGTGCCGGGTTGCGGCTGCACGACCGCCGCGGATTGGGATCGGAAGATTCAGCCTGGGAAGACGGGCAGGATCCCCATTCAGTTCAATCCGGGGCAGTTCAACGGCCTGGTCACCAACAAATACATTTCGGTGAGTTGCAACGACCCGGCAAAGGCCAACTACACGCTCTATCTCCATGCCACAGTCTGGCGGCCACTCGAGGTGCAGCCCGCGCCCCATGTCTATTTCATGCCCATAGAGGGCGAAGCGACCAATGAGTCCAAGACCATTCGGATTGTCAGCAATGTTCCCGAGCCGGTGACGCTGGAACCCCCGCAATCCTCCAATCCGGCCCTCAAGACGGAAGTGAAAACGCTTCAGCCGGGCAAGGAATTTGAGATACGAATCACCTTCGATCAGAAGGTCAGCACCGCCGTGTCGAACAGTCTAATCACCATCAAGACTTCGACGACCAACATGCCCGTCGTGAACGTGACCACTTATGCCATGGTGATGCCGGCCCTGATCGCATCGCCGAACCAGCTCCGGCTGCCTGCCAGCTCAACCCCCGTGGGCTACCGGCAAAGCGCCGTCATCATGAACCGCGGCAGCGCGCCGGTGAAGTTGTCCGATGCCGCGGTCAATGCCGAAGGGGTAAACGTGGAGCTGATTGAAACGCAACCCGGCAAGCTGTTCACAGTGAACATCGATATCCCGCCCAATTTTGAAGTCCATCAGGGCCTGGAGCTGACAGCCAAAACGACGCATCCCAAGTATCCGGTCTTCCATCTGCCCATCGTTCCTCCAGCCCCACAGTTGCCGGCGCTCACCAAACCGCCGGTGCGGGCTTCCAATCTTAAGTGACGCAGCCTGCGTCGAGGCGGAATCCCTTCGACCCATGAGAAAAACCAAGGCAGTGCTCCTCGAAGCGCTCCTGGTGGCTGCCCTCGGTCTGTTTCTGGCGCTGGCGGCCAACGCGCTCTCGGCGCGCGGCCTCCGATTGAGCCGGAATTATTTTCCTGGGGGAGAGAAACCAGGGACCGTCACTCCTGCCACAAACTCTGCCGCCACGGGTTCAAACGCGGCACCGGTCGATCCACTGGAAGCGGTGAAGCTGCGGCTTCAGCGCAACGGGCTGAAGATGGTTCGCAGCAACGAGGTGGCTGAACTGTTCCGCGACCCGCGCTATGACGCGGGGCTGGTGTTGTTCGTCGACGCCCGCGACGACCAGCATTACGCGGCTGGGCATATTCCCGGCGCCTGGCAATTCCATCACTACCGCCCCGAGAACTACCTGCCCGAAGTCCTGCCGGCCTGCCTGCCCGCGCAGCAAATTGTGGTGTATTGCGGTGGCGGCGATTGCGAGGACAGCGAATTTGCCGCCATCGCGCTGCGCGAGGCCAGCGTGCCGGGCGACAAACTGCTCGTTTACGCCGGGGGCTTCACCGAGTGGACGAATCACGGCCATTCCGTGGAAATTGGGACGCGCCGCAGCGGCCAACTCGTCAAGCCCAAGCCATGACTTCCCCTGACTCGGGCCCAGCCCCTGGCCGGTTCGGCGCCTGGGACTTCATGTCCATTGCGGCCCGGTGGGTTCTTGGCGGATTGTTCCTCTACATGGGCTTGAGCAAGGCGCTGCACCCGATCGAATTCCTCAAGTTGGTGCGTCAATACGACCTGCTCCACCATCATTTCCTGCTCAACCTCGTCGCCTCGACGCTTCCGTGGTTTGAAATCTTCTGTGGTCTGCTCCTGGTCCTGGGCGTGGCCGTGCGCGGGGCGGCGGTGATGCTCGTGGCCATGCTCGTTCCGTTCACATTGGCTGTGCTGATGCGAGCGCTGGCGATTCATGGAGCCGGAGGGATTGCCTTTTGCGCCATCAAGTTCGACTGCGGTTGCGGCGCGGGCGAAGTGCTGATTTGCAAAAAGCTCGCCGAGAACGGATTGCTCACGTTGCTTGCCATCGCGCTCATCTTTTGGCGCAGTCAGCGGCTCTGCGTCCGGCACGGGTTGCTCCGTTCCGCGCCCGCCTCCGGACTGGCGTGACGCTCGCAGGCTGGGGTTCAAACTTGATGGCCGACGCCGGGCGCCGTAGCCTCGGATCGTGAAAACTCAACCAAGTCAATCCATTGCTGCTGTCCGCGCATCCTTATCGATCACGGCGTGCGGGGTCGTCTTCGCGTTCAATCTCACCATGGCGTGCCGCGCTGAACCCAAAGTGGAACCGGGCTGGCGCGCGTTGCCCTTGATCGCAAATGGAAGAGTCGACGAAGGCTGGTCTCACGTAGGTTGGGGCGGATTCGTCGTGGACGACGGCGCGTTGCGCACCGAGTGCAGTCCCAAGGGTCTCGGGTTGTTGGTTTACAAGAAGGAGAAGTTCGGCAACTGCCAGATTCGCGTCGTCTACAAAACCAAGGAGCCGAAATCGAACGCCGGGGTTTACGTGCGAATTGGCGACGGGATTCTGGAGAAGGTCAAGCAACCCGGTGCCGCCTTCGAGCGGGACGCCGGCGGAAAGGTTTCCCCGGAGTCGATGAACCAAATGATGAAGACGTCGGAGCTGGAGGAAGGACCGTGGTTCGCGGTCCACCACGGTTACGAAGTCCAGATCATGGACGCTGCGGACAAGTTCCACCGAACCGGTGCGATTTACTCCTTCACGGAATCCGCTGCGACAGTTGATGGGAAAGCAGGAGAATGGAGGACGATGATTATCACACTGGCAGGCAACGGAATTTTCGTGGCCCTCGATGGCCAGCGCGTTACCCGTTTCGATTCCGAGCGGCCCGCAGGGACGCGCGAAAAATGGTTCGAGCCCAAACGCGAGCCCAAGAGGCCGGAAATAGGCTACATCGGCCTGCAAAATCATGACCCGGGCGACGTCGTATGGTTTCGGGAAGTCAGCGTGCGTCCACTGCCCGATGGTCGCGCGCAATAATAGCGTCTGCGATGAAGATGGAGGACGCGGTAAAGCGTGAGGAGCAGCGAGTCTGGGGCGGCCGGCTCAAGGAGCAGGCAGAGTCAAGCCCAGTCAGGGTGAATCAGGCAGACGGGACGGATCAAGGCACGAGTCGGGGGCTGCTTCAGGCAAAATCGTAAACGACGCACCGCGCGCAGTTCGGCTTGAACGCCTTCTCGACAAACTCGACGTGCAGCGGATGCGTCTGGTAAGCGTCCTGCGCCGTTTTGTCCGCAAAGACCAGGCTCAAGGCAACCTGGTAGGACTGGTCCACCACCGGACGGTGGCTGCCGACCATTTTCCCAATATGAAAATTCAGGATGCCTGGGATTGGTTTGAGGAACTGGTTGGCGCCAGCGATGAGATCCTCGGGCGCAGTGGGCTTTTCGGGTTTGGTCCAAAAAATAACAACGTGCGAAAACATGATGTTTGGAAGGGTTGGGTTGCGGTGCGCATTGTGGGAATGACCGGCCGCGGCGCAAGACGGAAAATTAGTATCGCTGGCTATTGTCCTTCTCCTCTTGTAATTTCCCCGCATGGCGCCCTTGCCAAAACCTGAAGTCATCCTCACCCACGAGAGCGACCTCGACGGATTGGTGAGTGGCGTCCTGTTGCAACGGCTCGCCCTGGCCTTGTTCGATTTGCGCACGCCCCTCGAAGCGCATCATTATCACACCTGGCGTCAGCGCGACCTGCGCGAGAACGCCGCGTGGGTGTGCGACTTCAGCTTCGAGCCGCGCCTGGACCGGCAGAACTGGCTCATCCTCGACCACCACGCGACCGAGATCGTTCCCAAGCGCGCGCAACTCATGCACGACCTTGGCAAGTCCGCCGGCTTGCTCTGTTATGAACTCTGCCAGCAGCATGGCATCAGCTCGCCTGAACTGGATCGCCTGGTTCACCTCAACAACATCGCCGACCTGTTCCTTGAGGACGACCCCGACTTCACGCCCGCCAACGACCTGGCGAACCTGGTGAAAGTCTACGGCTTCTGGAACCTTCACTCGCTCATCGACGGGCAAATCGAAAAGCTCCTGGACCATCCGCTCCTGGAAATCATGCAGGCCAAACGGCGCATCGAGGATCCGCTCGGCTATGAATGGAGCCGGCGCAATGTGCGGGAGCTCAGTCCCACTGTGGGCTTCGTGGACACGGTGATCGGCAACAACAACATGATTGTCTATCAACTGCTGGAACGGCAGGCCACGCCCTACCCGGTGTTGCTGACGCTGTTCCGGCGCGCCAATGGGGTGGTCATCGCCAGCCTGCGCAGCCGCAATGGGGAGGCGCTCAAGGTCGCTGAAAAACTCCAGGGCGGCGGCCACGCCAATGCCGCGGGCGCCACGATGCCCAAGTCCGTCCGCACGATTCAGGACGCGGTGGTCTATCTTCGCCAGACGCTGAACCCCACTCCCTCCCGCAGCGCGGCCTTCAACAACCTGGAAAGCCTGTTCGACGCGATTGAGAAGAAGTGAATAGGGCTGCGCAAGGCCTCGTTGGTGCCTCCCCTATGGAAATGACTCCACGCCTGCGATCCGCGCTGAATTATGCGCAGGACAGCCTCGCCGCTTTCGGTCATTCACATGTGTCGAGTGCCCATCTTGTTCTTGGCTTACTCACGTTGCATGGCGGTGTCGCGGACAGCCTGCTCCGCAAGTCCGGCCTTTCAGTTGAGTCGGTCGAAACCTATCTTTCGAGGCGCCGAAGTTCGGCAGGAGAGGGCGTGCATCAGGATGGAATTCCACTGGGCAGCTCCGCGGTCTCTGCCTTCCAGCGGGCCGAAGCTGAGGCGCGTCAACGGCAACACACGTACCTAGGAATAGAGCACCTATTGCTTGGCATTCTCGCAGCGGATGGCGGTGAGGCGAGTGACCTGTTCGCCTCAGTCCACATCGACAGTGAAAGGATGAAGCGAATTCTTGTGCAGGAAATACAGTGAGGCCGCGACCTTGAGGGCCCGGAGCGGAATTGTGTGCATCCGCGCATGGCCCCCAATCGTAATGCAGAACGGCGCGCGGCGTTCGTATGCTGAATCGGCCTGAGGCCGCGCCCGTGGGGCTGCGCTGCCGCGTAGCCTCGCACGACCGGCAGGTCGTGCGCCACCAATCGGAAATGACTTTTGGCAAACTCTATAGGTGAAACGCGTCGCGTGAATGGCGAACGACTGAGCCCGCTGCTAAAGACCCAGTCGCCTGTTCAGCTAACCTAAGGTGCCTCAATAAGCGTGCCTTTGAGCCGGTAGAAACGCTTTTCGCCGGGCGCCAGTTGGTGGATTCGTTCGATGAAATAATCCGTGCCAGTTACGGGGTCCTCAGCTGGCAGCCAATTTGCGGCTGGCCCCAGCTCGTGCGTGTACTCGATTTGCCAAGTGAATCCGGCCATGGAACCGAACCGGAGACGCACCTGGCCCTTATCCGCATCGGGCTCGATGGCACTGATGCAAACGCCGGCTTGGAAAGCGACTCGAACCGTATCCGAGGAGGCGTGAATGGGCCCGCCCCCGGCGCCGTTGGTCGACGCGTCGTGCGCCTGGAAGGTCACAACGTAAGTACCCGGCAGCGTCGCGGTCATGCGCCGCCCGTGGATGTGGCCGAATGGGTCTGCGCCAGGTGAACCGTCCGTTTGCGTGACGTTGAAGCGGACTACATTCGTTTCTCCGCAAGTGACACTGATGGTCGGACTGTTCGCCCCACTTTCCCAGAAGCCAAAGGATCCACCAGCCGGCCCTTCCACAGAGACGATGGTCGCCTGCACCAGCGTTCCCAGAGATGGCGCGTCCGGCTCCGGCCCGCTGAAGTCGGGCGTAGCCGCCTGCACGGTGAGAGTGACGTTGCCCTGGTAGTAGCCGGCGAACCGGCCGGCGTTGGTGTAAATGAGCGTCTTCACATAGCCGGAACTCTGGGCGAAGTCCGGTCCATTGTAGAAGTACAGCGGTGTGCCTTGGGCAGTATTGGTCGCGCCGATGCGCAGGTGGCCGTGGTCCTGCGCCAGCGCACTCGATGCGCCGATGCAGAGGCTCAGGGCAAGGCTGCTGAGCGTAAGGGGAGATTTCGAGAACTTCATAAGCAAGTTTAAGGATTAAGAGGATTGGGGATCATGGTTTTCCAGCAGGGTTCACAAACACGGAACCGCGCCGGGTCAGGGGTGGTTGAAGGGCGGTCCAACTCATGCGATCGACGTGGCTATCCACGAACAGGTAGTTGGCCGTGGCTCGATGCCGAGCAACGGACACTGCGGCCTTGAAGCCGCTCGGCGAATAATCTCCATCGTCCGGATCGGCGAAATGGAAATGATCGTTGCCGACATAGCCGTCCGCGCACTCGGCCATGAAGAACGTCCCGCTCGGGTCCGGCACAGCGGACACCCGTGCGTAGTTCGTCAAGCCGCTGCCCGGATCGGGCGGGAGCAGAAAGTCGTTGATCGCATAGCTGTAAAGACGAGTGTTGTTCCCGTCCTTCGGACAGCGCCAGAGATTGGTGCCGTCCGTGTAGGGCTGAAGCGTGCCGACCCAGGACTGTCCGGTATGGGCTGAGCGCGGGAGGGCATCTTCGTGGTCGTCGGCGTACATCCGGCTCGCAATGCCGACTTGCTTGAGGTGACTCAGGCAAGCGCTGGACCAAGCCTGGCTTTTGGCGCGGGCCAGGGCCGGCAGGAGCATCGCCGCCAGAATCGCGATGATCGCGATGACCACCAGCAATTCAATCAGCGTGAACGCACACGGATTTCGTCTCTTCATTGGACATGGGCTCGGCACAACAGGTGCGCAAGCCATCGGGAATTTAGAACCACTTCATCACGGCATTGTGAGCCGCGGCGAAGACACCTCAGGGGCAATGGCCCTGAGCCAGGAAGGGGAAGTCAGGCGCGCCGGGGAGGCGGCACAGGGGGAGGATCGTTGCGGGATTGGAGCGAAAGTTCGCAGCCGGTGGAATGCTTTTCAATAGAGGGCAGCAGGAATGTCACGGCCGGCCGATTGAGATAGAACTCGAGCTTCGTCGGCAGCTTGAAGTTGGCTTGCTGCTGCTCGGCCTTTTTGCCTTGCTGAACCGCCTTGCACATCTGACACGGGTGCTCGCCATCGAAAGTCTTGCGCAACGCCTCGGGCAGCGGCAACTCCTGGGAATAGGTGACGAGCATGCCCAGCCAGGCCAGCGACTGCGGCAACGCCCAATGCCCGCCAATCGTGCAGACGAGCGTGAACGCAACCATCAGGTTGGCAAGTTTTGCTCTGCCCATGAACCACCGCAATGTGGCCGTGCTAGCCTGCGAAGTCAATCACCGGATCGGTTGCAGAATTAGACTTGGCGCACCTTGGAAGTACCACCGTAACCAGGAGTGTCTTCGCGTTTTGGGAGGTCTGCGGCGCGTCGCTCCGCGCGCGCCGTTGTCGGCCAACGGTGGTACCTGCGAGATGCGCCCGGGTCAACGCAGCCTTCGATGACGAAGTCGGCGTTAGGCAAAATGGGGTTCAACGGCGGGACGAATCCCAAGCCCGCAAGCGTGCCGAAGCCCACCTTTGGCCTGTTGTTTTTTTGCTTTAGCCTGCCGGGAAAACCATTCACGGTCTGGCCGTCACTTCGTTACTGCTTAATTGATGACGGAAAGCACGCGGGAACTGAAATTTCTTCGGAAGAAAGCCCGCAGACATTCATGGCAACACGGTTGATCAAACGAAAAGTTTGCCCCTGGCCTATTCTTCAATCCCCACTCGGTAGAACCACGGTCCCGCTCCGACGGCGTTGGTGTGGGTGTGGGCGGTCGTGCCGGGCTGGCCTGGGATATCCGTCGCCACCAGCGTGAACGCCGATGATGCGTCCGCGCTGCGCTCCAGGAAGTAAGTTCGGTTCGCCACACTTTCCCATCGCACGAGGAGGTCGGATCCGGCCGCTGTCGGCGCCAGCATGCGCAACACAGACAGCGCGTTTGTGGGGTCGGTTGCGCAACGCCATTCCTGCCAATTGTTCATGCGGTCGCCGTCCGGGTCTGCGGAATCCGCCGAGCCGTCGGTGGGCAGGGCATATTGCTGGAGCCAGGCGTAGGAGATTACCGAGCCGAGTCCTTGAAATTCGTAAGCGCCGATGTCCACGGTCCCGCGAACGATGCGCGGATTGCCATCCAGGTCGGGGCCGGCGGGCGCGAAGGCATTCAGGCCGGCATTGATGCAGGGGGAGTTGGATTGCAACCGCAGATTCCCGGCGGCCAAGTCCACGAACAGCGGCGCGTTGGTGATGTTGCCGAAACCGCTGGTCGGTTGCGGCATTGTGCAGGAGTAGTTGAACGTGCCCCCGGAGTAATTCGCTGCCCCCGGCGCCCCGTTGAAATAGACGATGCAGTTGTTCAGCGTGCCGCCATACACCCCGGGGCCATACGCCCTACCGCGTGTGTCGGCAACCCAGTTGCCGGTCAGCGTGCAATTGTTCAGTGTGCATCCAGCCGCTCCGCCACCACCCGCTCCGACGCCGAAATCGTGGCCGATAGCCGAGTTGCCTGCCAGCGTGCAGTTGTTCAGGATGCACCCAACCGCCCCGCCGCCCAAGGCCGGAGCCACCGAATTTTGGCTCCCGGCGACCGAGTTCCCGGTAAGCGTGCAGTTGTTGAGCATGCTGTCATACGCGCCGCCGCCCGAGGAAGCCGCGTTGCTGCTGAGCGCGCAGTTGTTCAGCGTACCGCCATGCGCCCCGCCGCCGGTGCCGGACGGGCCCCGATCTTCAAAAGAGTAGGTGTGGTTGCCCGACACTACGCAATTGGAAGCCACCGAATTTGTGGATTCACACCACAATCCGGCGCCGCGGAAGGCCCGGCCATTGGTTAGAGTGAAACCAGAAAGGCTGGCGCCAGCCGTCAAGTAACCGCAGCGAACGGAATGGCTTCCGTCAATAATTGTAAACTGCGGGCCGTTAATGCTCCGGAGGCTCAGCGGTTTGTCCACCGCCACTCGGTTTGTCGTGCTATCGCCATCTGCCGCGCGTCCACCGGTCGCGTAAATCCCGTTTGTTACTACGATCTCATCACCCGCCACGGCGGCATCGACGGCGTCCTGAATGGTGTGCGCGGCGGTCGTCCAGTCCGCGTGCGGCGGGGTGGGATTCGGGCTGTCCTGCCAGACCAGGAGTGGCGTCCGGTATTCGTAGGCGCCCATGTCGAACGCGGCGAGGCCATCGCCATTGCCGTCCAGCGGACGCGGCCGGCCATCGAGATCGTTGGTGATGCTGGCGCTGAGGTTGGTGCCCGCGTCAATGCAGGGTGAATCCGGGCGCAGCCGGTAGTTGCCCGCGGCGAAGTTCACGAACAGCGGCGCGTTGGTGATGTTGCCGAAGCCGATTGTTGGCAGTGGTATCGCGCAGGAATAATTCAGGGTGGAGGAATCATAGTTCCCACCGTCGTTGAAATAGGCGATGCAGTTGTTCAGCGTGCATCCATACGCCCCGCCGCCGTACGCTGGGCCGTCGAAGTCGTCAGCCAAGTTACCGACCAGCGTGCAGTTGTTCAGCGTGCAGTTAGCCGCGCCCCCGCCGTAGCCAGGGTTGGACTGCCGGATGCCAGTGCCCCAGACTCTGTTGCCAGTCAACGTGCAGTTGTTCAGCGTGCATCCGGACGCCGCGCCACCGGATTTAGCAAAGTTGCCGCTCAACGTGCAGCTGTTGAGCGTGGCGTTGAATGCTCCGCCGCCAGAGCCAAGCTGCCAATGACCATTAACATCAGTTGCCACAGCACCGTTTCCGCTCAGAATGCAGTTGTTCAGCGTGCCGCCAGACGCCCCTCCGCCAGCAGGCCCGGTGTCACCACTATAAGTCTGAGGAGTCGAGTTTCCCGTCACCACGCAGTTGGAAACCACTGCCGCCCTTGATGGGCAGTACACGCCGCGGATGCCGTTGGTCAAGGTGAAGCCGGACAGGCTGGCGCTGTCGGTTAGGAACACGCACAGATTCGAGTGACCTCCGTCGATCATTGTAAACTGCGGGCCGTTGAGGCTGCGCAGCGTGAGCGGCTTGTCCACAGCCAAGCGGTTGCCATCCCGCCCGCCGGTGGCGTAGATGCCGTTGGTGACCACGATCTCGTCACCCGCCACAGCGGCATCCACCGCGTCCTGGATGTTTGTGGCCGCCGTAGCCCAAGTGGTGTAAGGCGGCGCGTTGCTGGCGCTGTTCACGTCCACGTAGCGCACGGCGGCCAAGGCGCTGTCGGGGCTGGCCAGGAGCAGTGTGATCAACGGACACAACGCCAGAGAGAAACGAGGAGGAAGAAAAGTTTTCATAGCTTTCGATTGCGCGGACACGTCCGCTTGGTCAAAAGCTCCTTGGCGAAGGAAGCGACCGCCCTTCGTTCGACGCGTGCCGCTCTTGAGGAAGCATCGCCAGTGACGCAGAAAGCCGGGGCGAAGTAAAGGGGTAAACAGGGTAAACGGGCGCATCTGTGAGGAAAAATGTTCAGGCTGCGGAGTCATTGGGGATCACTGCCGCCCGCCTGGCCGATGCCTTGGAACGAGAAGTGAGGGCCTTTCTGATGGCCAGCGATCAAACCCTGGGAGACATCGAACTGCACCTTGACCAGGAGAGCCGGGAATTGCTGCGGACGGCTGCTGAAAAGGCAGCCCAGAAGAAGGCAGATCTGACGCCGATGGGTGGCGCACGACCTGCCGGCCGTGCGAGGCTGCGCGGCAATGCAGCCCCACCAATCGGAAATGACTTTGGCAAACTCTATAGGAGCGGCTTTTCCCTCTCGACACCCGTCCGCCCATTGGGTTTCCTTTGCCGGATTTTCTCGTTCCTAAGAATGAACCCGGAACAGTTGGCCAAAGCCAAAGCACTCGGTTTTTCAGACCGCCAGATCGCCCATCTGACCGGTCGGACGGAAGAACAGGTCCGTGCCGAACGTCGGCAACTCGGCCTCGTGCCCAGCTATAGGCTCGTCGACACTTGCGCGGCAGAGTTCGAGGCGTACACGCCTTATTACTATTCGACCTACGATCGCGGCGATGATGAAGTGCGCCCGTCGGAGAAGCGCAAGGTCATGATCCTCGGCGGCGGGCCCAACCGCATCGGCCAGGGCATCGAGTTCGACTACTGCTGCGTCCACGCCGCCTTCGCGCTCAAGGAGGACGGCTTCGAGACCCTGATGGTCAACTCGAACCCCGAGACCGTCTCGACCGACTACGACACGAGCGACAAGTTGTTTTTCGAGCCGCTCACGCTGGAGGACGTGCTGCACATTTACGAGCGCGAGAAATGCTGGGGCGCCATCGCGCAGTTCGGCGGGCAGACGCCGCTGAACCTGGCGCTGGGCCTGCAGAAGAACGGCGTGAACATTCTCGGCACCAGCCCGCAGAGCATCGAGATCGCCGAGGACCGAAAGCTCTTCGCCACGATGCTCGACCGGCTGAAGATTCCCCAGCCGCCCAATGGCATCGCGACCAACGAAGCCGAGGCGCTCGCGGTGGCCTCGAAGCTGAAGTACCCCGTACTCGTGCGCCCGAGCTTCGTGCTCGGCGGGCGCGCGATGCAAATCGTCTACTCGGACGCCGAACTCCAGCACTACATGCGCTTCGCCGTCGAGGCGTCGCCCGAGCGGCCTGTGTTGGTGGACAAGTTCCTGGAAGACGCGACGGAAGTGGACGTGGATTGCATCGCGGACACCGGCCAATTCGCCAATCCCAGTGAAGGCACGATCGTCATCGGCGCGATGCTCGAGCACATCGAGTTCGCCGGGGTCCACTCAGGCGATGCCGCGATGGTGCTTCCTCCGCACAGCCTTTCCAAGCAGGTCATCCGCACCATCCGCGAATACACGCACGCGATGGCCAGGGAGTTGAAGGTGGTCGGGCTGATGAACGTGCAGTACGCCGTGAAAGGCGAAACGGTCTACGTCCTGGAAGTCAACCCGCGGGCCTCGCGCACGGTGCCATTCGTGTCAAAGGCCATCCGCGCGCCTCTGGCGAAGCTCGCCGCCCGGATCATGGCTGGCAAAACGCTCCGTGAACTGGGCTTCACCGAGGAGATTTGGCCCGCCTACTGGGCGGTCAAGGAATCCGTCTTCCCTTTCAATCGCTTCCATGGTCAGGACATCCTGTTGTCGCCGGAGATGCGTTCGACCGGCGAAGTCATGGGATTGGACGCCGACCTGGGCATTGCTTACGCCAAGTCGCAGATGGCGGCCCTCGCTCCGCTGCCGCTGGCCGGGAAGGTGTTCATCAGCGTGAGCAACGCGCACAAGAAGGAAGCGGCCGCGGTCGCGCGAGACTTCGCGCAGCTGGGGTTCGAGCTCGTGGCCACCGCGGGGACCGCGTCCGTGCTCGAAGCCGCCGGCCTCAAGGTTCAGCGCATCTACAAGCTCCAGGAAGGCCGCCCCAACGCCATTGACCTGATGAAGAATCGGGAGATTCAGCTCGTCGTCAACACGCCCGAAGGCCAAACGCCTCGCGCCGACGAAGTGAAGATCCGCACGACCGCTGTTTACACGGGGACTCCGATTATGACGACCATCAGCGGCGCCCGGGCGGCGGTGCTTGGCATTGCCGCGCTCCGGCGGAGCGGTTACGCGGTGAAGACCTTGCAGGAGTACCACTGAGGTGATTAGGATTAAGAGTCCCAATCCGATCCACTGAGCCGCGATGCTCCCGACCAACAATCTTCACGTTCGCGAGTCCGTCCGGCTCATCACCCCCCGGCAACTCAAGGACGAACTGCCCATGAGCGAGGCGGCCAATCGCACCGTTGTCGCCGGGCGCAACGAAGTCATCTCCATCCTCAAGCAGACCGACCCGCGCCTGCTGCTCGTCATCGGACCCTGCTCGATTCACGATACCAAAGGCGCCCTCGAATACGCCCATAAGCTAGCCGCGTTGCGCGCCGAATTCGCCGACGAGTTCGCGATCATCATGCGGGTCTATTTCGAGAAACCGCGCACGACCATCGGCTGGAAGGGCCTCATCTCCGACCCGCACCTCGACGGCAGCGACGATATCCAAACCGGCTTGAAGAAGGCCCGCGCGTTGCTGTTGGAAATCACGAGCATGGGCCTGCCGGCGGCAACCGAGTTCCTCGATCCCGTGGTGCCGCAGTATATCGCCGATCTCGTGAGCTGGGCCGCCATCGGCGCGCGCACGACCGAATCGCAGACGCACCGCCAGATGGCCAGCGGTCTGTCCATGCCTGTCGGGTTCAAGAACGGGACGGACGGCAGTCTCCAAATCGCCATCGACGCCATGAAGAGCGCGATGACCCAGCACAGCTTTCTCGGCATCGACCCCGACGGCGCGACCAGCGTCGTACGCACCACCGGCAACCCCGACGGCCACGTCGTCCTTCGCGGCGGACGCACTCGTTCGAACTACGACGCTGAAAGCATTCGCGAAGCCGCCGAGTCACTTAAGCAGGCCTCCCTGCCGCCCGTGCTGATGGTCGATTGCAGCCACGCCAACTCCGGCAAGCAACACGCCCGCCAGGAGGAAGTCTGGAACAACCTCGTCGCCCAACGCCTCTCCGGCACGCCGCCCCTCATCGGCGTGATGATCGAAAGCAACCTCTTCGAAGGCAATCAGCCCATTCCTCAGAAGCTTCTGGACCTTCGCTACGGCGTGAGTGTCACCGACGCCTGCCTCGGTTGGGAAGTGACTGAGCGGATGCTGCGCACCGGCTTCGAGGCGCTCAGGAAAGCTGGGCGTCGCTCACGATTACAGCCGGCGAGTTGAAGCAGCCTTGGCGACTAGTCGCCAAAACGGCAAAAGCGGTGCCAAGTCACCGCATTTTCAAGTTCCCACTTCTAAAATCGCCAGACCAGGCTCGCGTGGAATCGGTAGTCGGGCACGTTTTGCAACCCGTTGGCGGTGATGCTCAGCGGAAGGTCGACGCCAGCGACTGCACTGAAACGTTCCCCAACGGTCAGCCCCATTTGCGGTCCCAGATACCACGCGGTAAAGCCGGTGCGGTTTGAGATGCGGCCGTCTATTTCGTCGCGGCCCATCGAATCGTAGCTGACGAGTCCCTGGAGGTTCAGTGTGTAGTTATCGTGCAGCAGGAAGTACAGGCCCGGACCGCCGGAGGCCATGATCTCATCTCCATACGTGAAGTCGGATTCGCCCTCCGTGCGGAGGTAATACTGGAATTGTGCATTGAGAAACAAGCGGCTCCAACGCGCTCGACCCGTGAGTCCAAAGATTCCGTCGTACGAGCCGGAGCCAGGCGACAAGTCATGCTGATGCACTCCGCTGATGGCGTGGCCCAGCGGGTCATGCGGCGTGCCCGCAGGCAGCAGTGATTCGAAAATGTGCGTCTGCTCCACTTCGTCCGCGATGCGATCGGTGTCGCCCGTGGGGAACTTCACGCCGGCCAGCACGCTGATCCCGAATCCATAATCCATCTTGGCCAATTCATAGACGGACCAGCGCGCAATCAACGACACGTCTCCCAATCCGAATTCGGTGGAATCTTCCGTCCGCACGACCGGAAGCGATGTGGTGCTGTAGCGGACCTCCGTGACCTTGAAGTCGTGATACACCAACGGCAAACCCAGGTTGACGCCGAATCGCCCATTGAAGTTGTAGCCCGGCACAAGGTGCGTGATCGAACTGTCACGATAATCGAGGTCGCTGCCCGAGACTTTCTCGTCATTGAACAACACCGTGCGATAAGGGATGAAGGACTCCGAGACGGTGAACACGAAGCCCGCCTTGCTTTGCCCGCGGGCATTGTCTGCGCTATAGATGGCGCACAGTTCACACGCCGCGCCGGGCAACGCCGTCGCCAGCCACCCCACGGCCCAGGCCAAACTCCTTCCGCGCCACATCACGGGGTCACCTTCAATCTGTAAAGGCGCATCCGGTTGGTGCGGTAGTCCGTGATGACGAAATGATCGGGAAAAGGTAACCGGGGAGCCACCCAAAGGTTCGACCACGAACCGGTGGGAACCTGGCTGATGCTGCACGGCCCGCCGCTGTTGGTCGGGCACTTCGAATTGTCGAGGTACTGCAATGTGTAGGTGCGGTTGGCCTCGGTGTTGAAATGGAGGGTCACCTGATTGGTTGAGAGGCGTTCAATGAGGTAAATGTTCGGCGGTTCGGCGGCGGCGAGGCGCGCGGCAACTCCCGTCACTAGCAGCAGGCCAACCGCCGCGCTGCCAAAGCACACGCTGCGAAACGCCCGCGACACGATGGACGACACCGATGGGAGCACAAGATTCAATTCTTTATAGCTCACGGGCACGCGCCCGTAAAGGCGGAAGCCCTGGCGGTGTCTAAATTTGAGACAGCACGCCATTCGAGTGATGCTTCGCGCTGGCTTTTGGTTCCCGTAACGCAGCCCGTCACGGCGGCGAGTCTCGGTAGCGCGCCGCTGCCGGACTCCCTCAAACGGTTGGATTGCCTTTTTCAATCGACCCCGCGCCATTTCAATTTCTCAATCGGCTGTTTGCGGGACAAGTTGACCCTGTGCAAATCGAACGCACCCTGGCATCCTGCGTCCGCATGACGCAGGAATCGGACTTCTGCGCGAATGGAGGTCGCGCGTGACTGGCTTTGCAATTGTCCTGTTGATCGTCGTCTGCGTCGCCTTGCTTCTTAAGATCCGCGGCGTCAACCAGCAAATCGCCTGGCTGGAGGAGCGGCTGCGCTTTCTCGAGACCGATGTCCACCGGCTCGCTACCCGCGACGACCGTAGGACAACACCCGAGCGCGTCGTCCCACCGCCTTTGCCGCCAGCAGCCCTTGTCGAACAACCGATTCCCGCCGCACCCGCGCGGATGGGAACGATGCCGCTTCCTCCGAGCACTCCGGTTGAAGGTAAGCCGGCCGCTTACACGCGACCCGCAGTTCCGCCCATCCTCACACCGCCTCTGCCACCGCCTCCCGCACCGGAGCCGAGAGCGACTGTGCCGTCCTCGTTTCAAAGCCAGTCCCAAAGCGAGGAATCTCGATTTGAATGGGAAAGTTTTCTCGGCGTGAAGCTGTTCGCGTGGATCGCTGGCCTGGCGCTCTTTCTGGCAGCGGTGTTCTTCGTCAAGCATGCCTTTGAGCACGATTACATCACGCCCAGGATGCGCGTGCTCATTGGCGCCGTGACGGGCCTCGGGCTGATTGCCGGCGGCCTCTGGATGCCGCGCGCGCGGCACGTCGTGACTGTCCAGACGCTCTGCGCCACGGGCATCCTAGTGCTTTACGCGGACTGCTTCGCGGCGCATGCGTATTATCGCTTCCTGGATGCGGCGCCGACGTTTGCTCTCATGACGGTCATCACGGTCGCGGCCTTCGCGCTGGCGGTGAGGCTGGACGCGCAAGTCATCGCTGTGCTTGGCTTGTTGGGCGGATTCCTGACGCCGCCCTTGCTGTCGACGGGGGTGGATCGGCCGGTCGGATTATTTGGCTATCTCGGCTTGCTCGACGCCGGGCTGATCGCGGTCGCACTGCGAAAGCGCTGGAATTACCTCGTGGCGCTCGCGGCAGCGGCTACCGTGTTCATGCAGTGGAGCTGGGTCTGGAAGTTCTTCGTGCCAGCCAAAGTCTACATCGCCCTGACGATCTTCCTCGGTTTCGCTGCGATGTTCGTTGTGGCTTTCTCAGTGGCAAACCGGCGTCAACTCGTGGACCGATGGGTTTCCAGCGCAGCGGCCCTCATGCCCGCGATGGCTATGGCGTTCGCCCTCTTCGTGCTCGTCCGGCCCTACGCCGAGATCGCGAATCGCGTCTGGCTGCTGTTCGGCTATGTGTTCCTGGCTGACGCCGCGCTTCTCGCCCTGGTTTGGCTGCGGGAGGAAATGCGTCCGGTACATCTCGGAGCGGGTTGCGCGACGTTCGGAATACTTGCCCTTTGGACAATGCACTTCCTGTCGAACGCCACGCTGAACGTCGCGCTGGGAGCCTACCTGCTCTTCGCGTTGCTGCACGCGGTCTTCCCGCTGGTCCTGCAACGGTTCAAACCCTCTTCGATGTCCATCTGCTGGGCCCATCTCTACCCGATCCTGGCGTTGTTGCTTGTGCTCTTCCCGCTGGCGAAACTGGCGTCGAGCTCGCTGCTCGTCTGGCCGGTGGTGCTGCTCATCGACCTGGTTGCAATCGTCATGGCCGTGCTGACCGCCTCACTGTTGGCCATCCTCGCCGTGTTCGTGCTGACCGTGGTTGCGACGGCGCTGTGGATTACGCAACTGCCCCCTGCCCTTTCCGAAGTGCCGGGAATGCTTGTCGTCATCGGCGGCTTCGCGGTGTTTTTCATGGCCGCTTCGGCACTTGCGGCGCGAAAGGTTTTTGCGAAGCTGCCACCGGCTCAAGGCAGTGAGAGCACAACTGAAGGCGGCCAGCCGGCGTTGACGCAACAGATGTTCTCACAGATCTGCTCGCTCGCCGAGTTCCTGCCCTACCTCCTGCTGACAATGGTTGTGCTCCGCCTGCCGCTCGCGAATCCGGCTCCAGTGTTCGCCATTGGCGCGTCGCTGCTCGCGCTCAAGCTGGCGATGGCGCGCACGTTCAAAATCGACCTGCTGCCTGCGGTCGGACTGGCTGGAGGCCTGGTGCTGCACTATGCCTGGCACTTTGCCCATTTCATGCCGGAGCGAGTGGCGCAGTCGGTTGGATGGTACTTGGGTTTCAGCGCGCTGGTCATGGTGTTTCCGTTCCTGTTTCGGAGCCATTTCGAGAATCGCGTCATTCCGTGGGCCGCGGCGGCGCTGGCGTTGCCGCTGCACTACTTCATCATCCACCGCGCAATCAAAGCGGCAGCGCCGGATTTCGGCTACATGGGGCTTTTGCCCGCGGTGCTCGCAGTGCCTTGCCTGCTGGGGTTGCTGCATCTTGTACGAGCGAAAACAGCGGAGCAAAAGCCTCGCGAGGCCCAACTCGCATTGTTTGGCGCTGCGGCGTTGTTCTTTGTCACGCTCATCATTCCGATTCAATTCGATCGCCAGTGGATCACCATCGGGTGGGCGCTCGAAGGGACGGCGTTGCTCTGGTTGTTCCGTCGCGTGCCGCATCCGGGGCTGCGCGCGGTCGGCGTGGCGCTGCTCGTGACGTCGTTTGCGCGATTGGCGCTCAACCCGTGGATCATCACAGGCTATGGACGCACAGGTATCCCGATTTGGAACTGGTATCTGTATGCCTACGGGATCGTCACGGCGTGCCTGCTTGCGGGCGCGAAGTTGCTGGCGCCGCCCCGGGATCGGGTCGCGGTCCTGTCGGCGCCGCCGTTGCTCTATTCACTGGGAACGGTGCTCGCGTTCCTGTTGCTCAACATCGAAATCGCCGACTCCTTCACCCCGCCGGGTGAACGGCTCACGTTTCGGTTCTCCGCGAATTTTGGGCAGGACATGACTTACTCCTTGGGCTGGGCACTGTTCGCGTTCGTCATGCTTTCGGTGGGATTCCGGCTGAAGAACGCAGCGTCGCGCTATGCGGGCATGGCGTTGCTAATGGTAACACTGCTCAAGTTGTTCCTGCACGACGTGTGGCGGTTGGGTGGCTTGTTTCGCATCGGATCGCTCTTCGGGTTGGCGGTGGTGCTGCTGGTCGTATCGCTGATCTACCAGCGCTTCCTCTCGGGAGAATCGGCACGTAAGGAAGATCCGTCCCCAAATTGATTGAAGGGAGCGCTCGGGAATCACAATGATAACACTATGCAAGTATTCCCGCGGCCCTGGACGGTTCCAAAGTCTCTCTTATTCCTCTCTTGGCTTGCGGGGATTCATGCTCTGTTCGAGTCCTCGATCCTTGCCGCGCCGGGCCCGAACATCGTCCTCATTCTCGCCGATAACATCGGTTACTCAGACATCGGCGCTTACGGCGGCGAAATCCGCACGCCCAACCTGGACCGTCTCGCAACGACGGGCTGCGATTCGCACAGTTCTATAACATCGCCCGGTGTTGCCCCACTCGTGCAAGCCTTCTCACGGGCCTTTACCCCCATCAAGCCGGCGTCGGCCACATGACGTCGGATCGCGGCCGCGACGGCTACCGTGGAGAACTGAACTCGAACTGCGTCACCACCGCCGAAGCGCTGCGGCCCACGGGCTACCGCAACTACGCAGTCGGCAAATGGCACATCGCCCGAAACGTCCTGAACGACGGTCCCAAACATGACTGGCCGCTTCAACGCGGCTTCGACCGTTATTACGGCGCCATCGCGGGCGCCGGCACATATTGGGATCCGGCGACTGTGACGCGTGACAACATTCAAGTCCCGCCATTGGCCGATCCGGAGTATCACCCCGCCCGTTACTACTACACGGACGCCATCGCCGACCACGCTGTGCGCTTCGTGCCGAATCAAAATTTCATCGGCTGCCGCAGCCGACTGCGCCGCTTGATTTAGCAAGGCTTCAACGCTTCAGCCTCCGGCGGCCGGATTGGGTTGGAATGTGGCGCGCGGCTCCTTCTTGAACAACTTGGGCAGCGCCGTCGTAAGCGGTGGCACGTAGGTGATCAACAGTACGCCGACCAGCAGCACGCCGATCATCGGCAAGACTGCCCGCACTACCGTGCCCAGCGGCTTGTCGAAACGGTAGGAGGACAGGAATAAATTCACCCCCACCGGCGGCATGAGGAAACCGATTTCGAGGTTTGCCAGGAAGATGATCCCCAGGTGGATCGGATCGACACCGAAAACCAGGGCCATCGGCACGACAAGCGGCGCCACCACCACAATGGCTGAGTAGATGTTCATCAGGCAGCCCACCGCGAGCAGGAACAAGTTGAGCAGAATCAGAAACACCCACTTCGAATGAATGGCCCGTTGAATCCACTCCACACCCGCCGTCGGTACGTCGGCCAGAATGAGATACTTCGTCAAGCCCATGGCCACACCGAGGATCAGCAGCACCCCGCCGATAATCAGCCCGCATTCCGCCACCACGCGCGGCACATCCTTGCGCCAGTGCAGGTCGCGATGCACGACGACTTGCACGAAGCCGGAGTAGAGCGCGGCGACCGCCGCGGCCTCGACCGGCGTCGCCAACCCGCTGAACAGCACGCCCAGCGTGATGACGGGCAGCAGCAACTCCCACTTCGCATCCGCCAGGGCGGCGCCGGCCTGGCGCCAGGAGAAGGCGGAACGCTCGACGTGTTCCTTCGGACCCGCACGAATGGCCCACCACGCCGTCAGCACCACGAGCAACAAGCCCGGCCCGAGGCCGCCCAGGAAGAGTTGGTTGATGGTGACCTCCGGCACCGGCGCTCCCGCGGGGAACTCCATGTTTTGTAGTGTCCGCTGGGCGATGACGGCATAGAGAATCAAGGGCAGGCACGGCGGGAATAGCAGGCCGAGCGAGCCGGCGCCCGTCACCAGGCCCAGTGCAGACCGTTCCGAATACTTCGCTTGCAACAGCACCGGCATGAGCACCGGACCGAGTGCGAGAATCGTCACACCCGACGCGCCGGTGAACGACGTGAAGAAGGCACAGACCAGCGCCGTGACGATTGCGGGACCGCCGCGGAACTGGCCAAACCACGCCTCGAAGACGCGGACCAGCCGCCGCGATGCGCCCCCCTCGGCCAGAAAGTATCCGGCCAGCGTGAACAGCGGCAGGCTGGGCAGCACATCGTCAGTCACCAGATAATAATGCTCCAAGGGTACGAGCGATACCTGTCGGCCGCTCGTCCACAGGAGGATCATCGCCGCGCCTCCCAGGGTCACGAAGATCGGCGCGCCGAGAACCGTGACGACTACAAGCGCCGCCAGCGCAGGCCAAAGCAGCCTGACCGGGTCCACAGGCAGCTTCATTGCCAGCCCCAGCAGCGCCGCGCTGAGGGCCAGACTCAGCGCCCGGCCCTTCCAATCGGCCGCCGAGTGCCACCACAGGCGCAACGCCACGAGTGCGAACCCTAAGGGAAGGAAAATCTGAAACGCCCGGCGCGGAATGCCGTAAGCGATCTCGCGGGTTGCCGATTCGGCCTGAACGAACTGCCATCCGGCCACGGCCAGCACGACACTAATGGCCACGGAGAACGAACCGCTGAGCAGTAGCGCGCTGGATTTCCAACGTCCTTTGAGCTGGCTGGGCAGGGAGGAAAGCGTGAGCAGCCGCCCGGCCCGAGAAGCCATCGCTCCACCCAGCACGCTGACCAGCAGGGTGAAGTGCAAAATGAATTGGCTCGAGCCCTTAACGCCCTTCCAGCCGAGCTTGCGGGAGACCAGCTCCGTCAATGGCAAAATGACGAGTGCCGCCAGCACGAGCCCGAGCAACCCGTCCTCCAACGCATACAGCCAACGAAGCCAAGCCGAGCGCGGCGGCGCGCTTGCCCCGGGAGCCTCTGCCACCGGCGGCTGTTCGGTCATGGCTTGGCCGCAACGGCCTTGGCGCGGTATTCCTTGAGCAATGCCTGCACTTCATCGAAAATCTCCGCCGGAACAAACTTCCCTTTCAGCTTTGGATAGAACGCCTCCACCGCCTCGCGCCATTGCGCGTCCAGTTCCGGACTGACCGGATGCACGGTGAGTCCCTTGCTCTTCATCGCCTCGACGGCCCTGTCGCTTTCGGCGCGGCCCTGGGCTTTGTTGGCGACTCCGGCCTCATGGGCGGCTTTCAGCAGGACAGGCTTGGCGTCGGCAGGAATCCTGTCCCATGCGGCCTTGCGAATGACCAACCCGCCGGTCAACGGCGCCCAGTTCAGCTCGAGCATGTGCGGGGCGCGATCGTAAATCTGTGCGGCGAGGGCGACGAACGGCGGGGCCGGCACGCAATTGATGAGGCCCGTGTCGAGCATCGGCACGATATCGGCCGTTTCCAGAGGCACGGGCTGGTATCCGGCGCTCTTCCAGAGTTGCACCAGATCCGCGTCGCCGGCCCAGATGAAGAGTTTGAATTTTTTGAGGTCCTCCGGCGTACGCATCGGTTCCTTCGAAAAATACCGGACCCAGCCGGCATCGGACCAGAACAACACGACGAAGCCGGCCTTCTCCATTCGCTTTTCGAGAGTGGGCTGGAGTTTGGCGCCGATGTAGTCGACTTCTTCAAGCGAACGGAAAATCATCGGCGCCGTCTGGAGCCCGGTGACGCCATTCTCGATTTCCGCCAACCCAGCTGCGGTGAACATCGCGGCGTCCAGGGCACCCAGCCGCATTTGGCTGACCATCTTTGCTTCGCCGCCCAGCTTGCCGCCGGCGTAGATTTTCAGATTCACCCCGCCCCCCGGCGCCTTGCGCCACGCCTCGCGCAATTCCACCAGCGTGCGATGGTAAGTCGTGCCTTCCGGGGCCAGTGTGCCCAGGGAAACAGTGATGGCGGCGCGTACGGTGTTGGTGCCGTTGGCGAGCCCCATCCCGAGGATTGCGAGAAGGAATATCCGTTTCATTGTGGTGATAGATCGTCGTTTATTGGATTGAGTTTCGCTAGTTCCTGGAGCTTTCTTTTCTCGTCTCGGCTCCCGCCAGGAACAAATCGTCAATGCGACTCAACAACCAGCGGGCACGGTGTTGAGCCAGGTGATTGACCAGGCGCGATTCAGCAACCGCATCGGGATCGAGCGCCAGCGCCTTCTTGAGCAACATCTCGAATTCGGCTTTGTCCTGTTTCTCAATCGAAACGGCCTCCGCGAGGCTGACGTAGGGCGATGCGAGCTTGCCCTGGGTAAGCTCGATGACGCGGTCAAAATGCTTGCGGGCCCGCGCAGCCGGATCCCCCGTGGCACTGCGGCGGACCATCTCGTAGCTGATGAGCAAGGAGTGAATGGCGCCGTTGTCGAATCGCTCATCCAGTGCCAACGCCCGGTCGAGCAGCGCTTCGAAGATGAGTTGATCGGAGAGCAGCGCGGGATCGTCCTTGGCCACCGAGATGGCGGCGCCCCACGCCGCAGCCGTCCAGAACAGCAACGGAACGTCGCAGCGGGTAGCCACAGCCACTGCGTCCCGCGGCGCCTTCCTGAGCGCGGCCTCGAACCCGGCGTGACGCACCTCCAGCCCGCGCAGGCCATAGCCGCGGGCACGAAGGAACAGCCGCTTGGCGCGAGCTCGCGCCGCGTCGGAGCCCGCGAGGTCGGCCTCTTCCTTCTCGTCGGCTTCCTGCTTCACGAACGCGTAGCTGTATTGGGTGAAGCCGCTGCAGGCGGCGAGCAGGAGCCCCTCGTGTTTCGGACTTTCAGCCAAGAGGCTCTCGATGAGCTTCAAGCTGAAGGGCACGGCGGCCTTGATCAATTCGGGGTCGTCATCCGACGCGAACGTTGCGCCACTGCCACTCAACGCATTACCCAGTTGGTTGATCGCGTATTTCTTTATCGAGCAACCGGACACCAACGCAAGCAGGAGCACAAGCGCCGGGAGCCGCATCAAGTTGAAGCACGCAATCATGGCCGGCGAATGTTTAAGCGGGCCTCGCGGCATCGGCAAGCCCGCAAGTCGCCGGGGCCATCAATAATGTAGCTGCGACGTCAGGTCGCGGAGTCCCACCCGCACAAAAGTCGCATCCGAAGCAAATAACGATCAGCCCGCGACCTCACGGTCGCAGCTACAGGGATGGACGGAGAAAAAGGGCTGGCAACTTTGTCCGCGCTCCGGACAATCCGGCGCATGACCTTCCGGCGGCTGCTGCGGCCTTTCGCACCTTTCTATGGGTTCCTTGCGCTCTGTCTGGCAATCCCGTTACCGCTGGAGAACGCCCTCGCTGCAGACAAGAAACCCAAGGCCGTCATCGGTGTGTCGCTGCTGACAATGACCAACCCGTTCTTTCGCGATCTCGGCGAAGCGATGAAAGCGGAAGCCGCCAGGAACGGCATGGAGGTGATACTTGCCTCCGGTGAGTTCGATGCCGCGAAGCAGCGCAACCAGGTCGCCGACTTCATCGTACGCCGCGTCGATGCCATCGTGCTGAGCCCGTGCGACTCCAAGGCCGTCGGCACGGCCATCGGCGAGGCGAACCGAGCGGGCGTTCCCGTGTTCACTGTCGATATCGCGTGCCTGGCGCCGGGCGTGAAGGTCGTTTCACACGTCGCGACCGACAATTTCGGCGGCGGCAAACTTGCGGCGCAAGCACTGGTCGAGGCCATCGGCGGGCGCGGCAAAGTCGCCATTCTCGATTACCCCGAAGTCGAATCGGTGATTCTGCGCACCAAGGGCTTCAACGAAGAACTGGCCAGGCTGAAAAAGGAGAAGGGCGTGACGGTGGAAGTTGTTGCTACGTTGCCCGGCGGCGGGGCGAAGGATCGTTCGATGAAGGCGATGGAGGACTTGATGCAGGCGCATCCGGATTTGGCCGGCGTATTTGCCATTAACGATCCGTCGGCGCTCGGCGCCGTGGCGGCCCTCGAGAAGGCGGGGCGGCTGAGCCAGGTGCGCGTGGTCGGCTTCGATGGCATGCCCGAAGGCAAGCAGGCGATTCGCGACGGCAAGATTTACGCGGACCCGATTCAATTTCCCGACCGCATCGGACGGACGGCGGTGCAGAACATCGTTAAGTACCTGGCGGGAGATGATGTGAAACCGGAGGTTTTGATCCCGACGGCGCTCTACCGGAAAGCGGACGCGAAGGAATGACCTGACAAAATGACGAATGACGAAAATAGGAAGGCAACTGATTAATACAATGAGTGAACGAACACAAAGCTTAAGGGGGCGCGATCCAATTTTACCTCTAACCGTACGGATCCTTTTGTCATTCGTCATTCGTCATTCGTCATTCGTTCTGCTAGCGACTTTATTACTCTCACGCGCTTACGCCGCCGAGCCCGACATCGTCCTCGCCGACTTCGAGGGAACGAACTACGGCGCTTGGAAAGCAACCGGCACCGCCTTCGGCGATGTGCCGGCGCGCGGCGCATTGGCGAACCAACAAAGGGTCTCCGGCTATTCGGGACAGGGCCTGGTGAACACTTACCTCAAGGGCGACAACTCGACGGGCTCGCTGACGTCGCCCGAGTTCAAAATCGAACGGCGTTATCTGAACTTCCTCATCGGCGGAGGGTATCGGCCCGGCGAGGCGGGAATGAACCTGCTCATCGACGGCAAAGCCGTGCGCAACGCCTCAGGCAATGATGACGAGAAACTCGATTGGGCGACCTGGGACGTCGCGGAGTTCAAAAGCCGCACCGCGCGGCTCGAAATCGTGGACAAAGCCACCGGCGGTTGGGGGCACGTCAACGTGGATGAGATTACGCTCAGCGACACCGCCAAGGCCGAGATACAAGCGCCGCTCGTGATCTCGACGGATGTGCTCTACGACGAGACTTACCGGCCGCAATTTCATTTCACGGCGCAGAAGAATTGGCTGAACGATCCGAACGGACTGGTTTTCTACAAGGACGAGTATCACCTCTTCTTCCAGCACAATCCCAGTGGCCTCACCTCCGGCAACCTGAGTTGGGGCCACGCGGTCAGCGCGGACCTCGTTCACTGGAAGCAAATCGAGAACGCGCTGGTGCCCGACAAGCTCGGCCCGATCTGGTCTGGTTCAGGAGTAATCGACTGGGACAACACTTCCGGCTTCCAAACCGGAGAGGAGAAACCTTTGGTCTGCTTCTACACCGCGGCCGGCGGCACGTCACCGGAGTCGAAGGGCCAACCTTTCACGCAGTGCGTCGCCTACAGCAACGACCGGGGACGCACGTTCACGAAATGGAGTGGCAATCCGACGCTCAAGAACATCAATGCCGACAACCGTGACCCAAAGGTCTTCTGGCATGCGCCGACCAAACGCTGGGTGATGGCTCTCTACGTGCCCGTCAAGGACACCGAAAAGAAAACCGCCGACGCCAAGCCGGTGACAGTTCAGACGATACAGTTCTACGGGTCACCGAACTTGAAGGAATGGAACTTCCTGAGCCAGCTCGACGGCTACTTCGAATGTCCGGACATGTTCGAGCTGCCCGTGGACGGTGACCTCAAGAACACGCGTTGGGTCGTCTTCGGCGCGAACGGCGAGTACGCGATCGGGCGCTTCGACGGCACGACGTTCACGAAGGAATCCGGCAAACACAAACTCGACTTCGGAAAAAACTTCTACGCCGCGCAGACGTTCAGCGACATCCCGGAGAGCGACGGCCGACGCATTATTATTGGCTGGATGAACGGCGGTAAGTATCCCGGAATGCCGTTCAACCAGCAGATGGCCTTCCCCTGCGAATTGACCCTGCGGACGACGCCCGAGGGGATTCGGATGTTCAAGTGGCCTGTGAAGGAAATCGATCGGCTTTACCACGCGGCCAGTGTATCGGCAGGCAGTTCGGACACTATTGCGGGTTGGTATGTCATTCCCCACGAACTGGCGGACATCCACTTTGAATTCGAGCCAAAAGGTGAATCTGGCTTCGAGTTGAACGTGCGTGGACATTCCGTGAACTGGTCGACGAAAGACAAGGTGCTGTCGGCTCTCGGTCGCTCGGTTCCGCTGCCTTTGGTAAATGGGCGCGTCAAGCTGCGCGCATTGATCGACCGTACCTCGTTGGAACTCTTCGGTAACAACGGCGCTGTTGCCATGTCCACCTGTTTCCTGCCGCACGGCAACAGGCCCGGAACGACGATCTCGGTGCTTGGCAATGCCGGCCAGTTGATCGAGTTAGGTCAGTACGAGCTGAAGTCAGCCTGGCCAAAGGGCACTCCGAAGCCGTAGCGCACGGATGACGCCCGACTCGTCTTCCCGTCGCCTGCCCGCCTGGCTCGATCATTACGGCATGGCCGGCGTGCTGGTGCTGTTGTGCCTTTATTACTCCTGGGCCACCAACAAGGAGCAGCAGCCGCGCGGCGCCACCGCGGCGAAACGAACGGCTGCGCAAATCAATGCGCCGGCGCGTGGAGCAACAGTCTTAATCGCGGGCAGGACAACGGCCGAAGACACAAATTTTGTCACTGCGCTCGAAGCGCGGCTGGTCGCGGCAGGCTGCAAAGTGGAAGCCATAGTGTTGGGCGAACCTCGCGATGCCCGGCAGGCGCTCCAGCGGCTCGCCACCGAAGGCAAGCAACTCGATTTTATCGCCGTCGCGCCTGGGTGCGGGGCCTGGACGGTGTTCGAGGATTTGAAGGGACGTTTTCCCGCCCTCGGTGAACCGCAATTGGTGTTCGCCAAAAGCTACCGTTGGCCAACCTTCTTGAATGCTGAGAATCTCCTGAATATCGCCAATCAGATCGCGGTGGTCGCGATCCTCGCGGCCGGGATGACCGTAGTAATAATCACGGGGGGAATCGATTTGTCGGTGGGCAGCCTCATCGCGTTGTCGGCGGTGCTGGCGTCTTTGCTGCTCCGCGATGTCGGCGGAGGCGTGAACGCTGGGGTGACAACGCAGATCGCGTGCAGTGCGGCGGGTGTAGTCGCATGCGCCGCGTTCGGCGCGCTGTCCGGGGCGGTGATAACCCGCTTCAAAGTGCCGCCGTTCATCGCGACGCTTGGCGTGATGCTCGTAGCAAGCGGACTGGCCTTCAAGCTGGCCCGCGGGCAATCCATCTACGAATTGCCCGAGACTTTCACCTGGCTGGGCCGGGGCAAGGGACTTTTCTCTATTCCGCACGCGGTTCTCCTCATGGCGCTCATCTATATCGCCACGCACTTGATGATGTCGCGCACTGCGCTTGGCCGGCGCTTGTACGCGGTGGGCGGCAATGAAGAAGCAGCGCGCTTGTCCGGTGTGCGAGTTGGCCGTGTGCGACTGTTCGCCTATATCTTTTGCGGCGCCCTAGCCGGGCTTGGAGGCGTGCTGCTGGCCTCGCAGCTTAAAAGCGGCTCGCCCACCTATGGATTGAGTTACGAACTGGACGTTATCGCGGCGGTCGTGGTCGGCGGCGCGAGTCTGAGTGGGGGCGAAGGCCGAATCTTCGGCTCCCTCATCGGCTCGCTCATCATCGCGGTCATCCGCAACGGGATGAACCTCACCGGCGTTGAGAGCTACGATCAGAAAGTCGTGCTCGGGTTGGTGATCCTCGGGGCCGTATTGCTGGATCAACTCAAGCGGCGCAGTTGGCGAAGAAGCCAAGCCAAAGAGTGAAAATAGAGAGTCGTTACAAAGATAGACTGGTCTAACTTTTATTGTTGCACAAAACTCTTGTTCCACGCATCCTCCACGAACCTGAAATGAGAACGCGCACCAAGCTGTTACCGGGCTTCTTCTTCGCGGCTGGAACGTTATGTAACGCCTCGGCCGCGGAGCCTCCCATCGACAAAAGCCAATTCCATCTGTTCAACCCGACGCCTTCCCAATACCTCAGGGAGATGTCCACCGACCGGCCGGACAAAACCGAAAGCGCCTACACGGTGGACGCGGGGCATTTTCAGCTCGAGATGGACCTGGTAAGTTACGCGCGCGACGAGGAGCGGATTGGAGGCACCACGAGCAAGGTCGATGCCTGGGCCGTCGCACCAATCAACCTTAAAATCGGCCTCTGTAATCAGGCCGACCTTCAACTCATTCTCCAAACCTACAATGACGTTCGCGTGCGCTCCGGCGGAGTCACGCAGACGTTGCGCGGATATGGCGACACGTTGGTCCGCATCAAGTGGAATTTCTGGGGCAATGACGGCGGTCCCACCGCAATGGCCGCAATGCCATACGTGAAGTTGCCGACAAGCCAGGACGACCTGGGCAACAACAGCGTTGAAGGCGGGTTGATCCTGCCTTTCGCGGCGAGCCTGCCTTGGGGATTCGGGCTCGGCGTGATGACGCAGTTCGATGCAGCCCGGGATGAAGGCGGCGACGGGCACCACGCCGAGTTCATCAATTCCATCACTTTGAGCCACGACATCGCGGGCAAGCTGGGCGGATACGTCGAGTTTTTCAGCCTTGTCAGGGCCGAGAACCGCTCCGACTGGGCCGGCACGTTCGACATGGGTTTGACTTACGGTCTCACCGAGAGCATTCAGCTCGACACCGGCGTGAACATCGGCGTCACCAAAGCCGCCAACGACGTGAATCCGTTCCTCGGGCTGTCGTGGCGTTTCTGAACGGCGGAGCGCGGACTGCCATGTAGCCATATCCGCGCGTTGCTGGGTTGGGACGTGGTCGCGCGGACAGCCTACTTGAATAGCTTCGCAAGATTGACATTCAAGAGCAGCTGCAAGCCCGTCAGAAATGTCAGTGCGTAAACGAGTCGAAGGAACAGCTTCTCGGAGATTTTCCGGTTCAACCACACCCCGAGCCACACGCCGACCGGAATGATCGGCAGGTAGTACAGCCCGGTCAGCAACGTCTCGCGGGTGATGATGCCCTGCATCATGAAGAACGGGAGCTTGATCCAATTGATCCAGGTGAACACCAGCGCCGTGGTCCCTACGTATATTTCCTTGGGCATCTGTTGGGGGATCAGAAAGACGCTGACGATCGGCCCGGCCCCATGCGCGAACGTCGAAGTCACTCCCGCGCCGATGCCACAAGGGACACCGACCAGATGCTTTGGCGCGAACGCGCCTTCGGCGCGCCAAGTTTTCTCCTTCACCAACTGGAACAGGACGAACGCCACCGCCAGCGCGCCGATGGCGATGTTCAACTGCCGCGGGGTGAACTGGCCAACGAGCCTTGCGCCAATGACGACGCCCACAACCACGCCCGGCAACAGGTATTTGAGGTTCTTGACCTCCCATTTTCCCCAATAGTGATAGAGCGAAAACGCATCGCCCGCGCAAAGCAACGGCAACAACACACCGACCGCGAACGACGGCGGCTGGCCACCCGCGCTGAAGGCCAGCACGCAGAGTGGCGTCGTGAGCATCCCCAATCCGCCGCCGAAGCCTGCCTTGGACAGCCCGATGAACAAGACGCCCATCGCGGCGAAAAGAATCGTGGTCCAGTTCAACACCGGCGCAGAAGGTAAGGGATCGGGCCGGGGGCGCATCTCAAATTTTGGTGCAAGAGGAAACCAAACGAACCGCCTCACCCCTCACCCCGGCCCTCTCCCCGTTAAGGGGAGAGGGAGAGCATGGGGACGCTGTTCCAGATTCGGATGTGCTCGACCGGCCCGTAGCAATCTCCTCTCGGCGTCCGCGCACAGCCGCCCTACAGGACGCGATACGGCGCGGCTGCACGGACGCGGAATAAAACTCTCGAATCATCCAAGGGCGTCTTTCGCGACTCCCTCTCCCCTTAACGGGGAGAGGGCTGGGGTGAGGGGTGAGGACGCCACAGATTGCCCCTGCAAAAAGTGAGATGCGCCCTCGGGCCGGGCCACTTCCAGAATTCCATTGCCACACCTTCGCCAGCCATTAAAGTCCGCCTTCCCGCCACCACTGGCGGGACATCTTTCTTGAGTATGAAAAGTTACGACATTGCAGTTATCGGCGGTGACGGCACGGGACCGGAAGTCACCCGCGAAGCGCTCAAGGTTTGCGAGGCCGCCGGCAACAAGTTTGGCTTCCGCCTCAACTGGCAGCATTACGACCTGGGCGGCGACCGTTACCTCAAGACAGGCGAGGTGTTGCCGGACAGCGCCGTCGACGAACTGCGGAAGTTCAAGGCGATCTTTCTGGGCGCCGTGGGCCATCCCCAGGTCAAGCCGGGCATTCTCGAAAAAGGAATCCTGCTCCGCCTCCGTTTTGAGCTCGAGCAATACATCAACCTTCGCCCCGTGAAACTCTTCCGAGCGCAGGATTGCCCGCTCAAGGACAAGGGGCCGGAGCATGTCGACTTCATCGTCGTCCGCGAGAATAACGAGGGGCTCTATGCCGGTTCCGGTGGCTATCTGTTCAAAGGCACCCCGCACGAAGTGGCGATTCAAGAGTCGGTGAACACCCGTCGCGGGGTCGATCGCTGTTTGAAATATGCCTTCGAGATCGCCAAGAAGCGCCGCGGCGGCAAACCGTGGAAGGGGCTCAAGCCGGAGGACACCAGCGCCGGAAAGGCGGCGCAATTGACCTTGTGCGGCAAGACCAACGTGTTGACCTACGCGTTCGACCTTTGGTTCCGCGCCTTCAACGAGCTGGCGCCGAAGTATCCGTCCGTGAAAACGGACTACGCGCACGTGGATGCCATTTGCATGTGGTTCGTGAAGAACCCGGAGTGGTTCGACGTGATCGTCACCGACAACATGTTCGGCGACATCATCACGGACCTGGCGGCAATGATTCAAGGTGGGCTCGGCGTGGCGGCAGGCGGAAACATCAATCCCGAGGGCGCCTCGATGTTCGAGCCGATGGGCGGCAGCGCGCCCAAGTATACCGGCCAAAACGTCATCAACCCGCTGGCTGCGATCAACGCCGCCGCCATGATGCTGGACTTCCTGGGCGAAACGCAGGCTGGCGCGGCCATCGAAAACGCCGCGATCCAGATCATCAACTCCAAGATCCAATCTCTGGCCGCGGGCAAAATGGGCTACAGCACAACGCAAGTCGGCGACCTCGTGGCGGGTGCGCTGGCGTAAATAAAAGCGCGAGACTTAGTCGTGTCACAGACTTCCGCCGGCAACGACGCACCCCACCATTGCTGGGATAGCTCTGAACTCGAGTGCTGCCTCGCTGCAGGAGGGATCAGGGAAACAAACCAAACCAGTTCGAATTCCAATGGCTGTCGTGATACCACCGGACGTGGCCATCGCCAAACCCGACATTGCCGCCGCCATGGTGATTGCTGATAGGCATATCGTAAAGATAGCGGCCCTCCTGGTCGGGACGCAGATGTGCCGAATTCCACAGCCGCTGTTCACCCGCATCGCTGGCTAACATCGTGTTTGACGGTTCCTTCACAGCAAGAGCGGGCAGTCCGTTCGTGGTGATCAAGAGCCCGTTCATGTGGAAGCCCATCAGCCGGCCTGGCGGCTGGGCGCCTTCCGCTGAGTTATCGCTGGCTGAAGGGCAGAGCCAGAGCGCGGGCGCCACCGTGTAGGGCATTAACAAGTCGTAATAATTCCGACCATCCCCGCCCACGGCGCGGACCGGCTGGCCATCGGTCGGCTGGGCGGGAAGCCGGTCGCCGTTTTCGTCAGCATAGATCAGCGCGGCTGCGAGGATTTGCTTGAGATTGGAAGCGCATTGGGTTCGGCGCGCCGATTCCTTCGCCTTGCTCAGAGCGGGGAGCAACAACGCGGCGAGGATGGCGATAATCGCAATGACCACGAGCAACTCAACGAGCGTAAAGGCTCTTTGCCCGCTTCTCATGCTGGCAGTCTCTCTGGATTCGCCCCTCGAGTCGATGCTGCAAATGTAAACGACCTGTAAAGGGGCAGCATTCTTTGCGAACCCTCGGAGTGCTGGGACAGCTTGAAAGCAGAATCTCCCTTTCCCCTCGCCTCTCCGGCGCGCCTGGCGCCGAAACTGTCACCTCCGGACGGTGCCCAGCACTAGTCCCAGGATGACGAAAGCGATCAAACTCCAATACAGAATCCAGAGCGCAAGCCAGAGTCGTGTGGTGGGAGTATGCGAATAGTAGAAAGCCCCGCACCGGTCGCAGTGGTATCGCCGCTTTCGGCTCAACACAAATACAAAGGCCATGACGACCCCTCCGGGTATTTGCGGCGCGATTGGGTCATACTCCGACCGCGAAACCTGGTGTAGTGCGTTTACCTCACCGCAACATGGACATTTGAGCGCCATAACCGGCACGTGCCTGAACAGCACACTCTTGCACAGTCAGACGCTTTCCCTGGCAAATCAAGTCAAAATCGGTACGATCCTTCCGTCGTTCCTGTCGCGCGCCGGCAGCCGCTGCTCAAGGCCGGTCTTCGATCGTGACCCGCCCGGCCTGGTTTGTGCCCAACAAACAGCCGGAACCATTAGTCGACTTCTGCAACAATGCGCCTGAGAAGCTGACGGTGCGGAGTGTCCCCGTGTCCAGCAAAGACCCCGTGAAGCGCCCGCTGCTGAGAGACAAGGAGACCGAAAGTTTGTTCGGGCTGGCATTGGTTACGCGGGTGGCCCCGAACACGACGTCATTACTCCAGACCTGGCTGAGGTTGCCGCCGCTCAGGACGACGATGCCATTGGTCAGTCCGAGAACACGGTTCGTTGAGGTGGCGGGTGCCACATAACGCGAGCCGGTCAGTGTCATCTGGTTCGTGAAGCCAGCGGGGTAGAACCTCGCCGTCGGCAAGGCGGGCTTGCTCCAGTCCACCAGTCCGCGCAAGTCGTCCGAAGGGGCATTGGTGTCGAACTGGATCCAGCCCAGGAGTGAACCTCGATAAGAATATGAGTAATAATAGAGCGGTGTGTAGAGCGGCCAGGCCCCATTCTTCGAGATCGACACCGAGCGGGTCAGTCGCGCTCCTTCCGCGAGCGCGCCCGAAAGTGTGCCGAGCCCGCTCTTTGTTATGCTCAGAGTTCCCCAACCATCGCCTTCGGGCGAATCAATCCCCGGGCTGCCGGGCAGGACGAGCGTGTACCGGGCGGCGAGCGGCGCCGGATTGGTGTAGGTGTTGAATATCGCCCGATCACCCAGCAAATCCGCCAGCCATTGCCCGTCGCTCACGCTGCCGGTGACTTGATCCAACCCGTGCAAATCCACGGACCATTGCACGCGCAGCGAATTCGTCCCCGTCCGGAGGATGGTGTTGGTGGCCATCCCCTCCAGATTCAATTTGCCGGAGGTCGAATAGCGCCGCCCTGCCAATCGCACCGACGCGCTATACTTCCCGCTCGTGCTGATGCTCAGCTTGAAGTCGCCGGAGGTCCCGTGACGCACCTGGCTGGGCTCATGGAGCAAACCGTTGTAAGAGCCCTTCACTCGCAGGTATGGGTTGGGCACAAAGTAAGCCTGTATGGCCGTGTTCGACTGCATGAGGAATCCCAGCGTGGGCAACCACCCGGACGCCGTGCCGGTCCAATTGGAAAACAGGAAGCCGGTGCCTGCGGTCGCGGTGAGCTTGTAGCCGCGGCCGATTTCGAGCACTTGGCCATTGGTAGGTCCGCTGACGGTGCCCGTGCCGTTGATGGTCAGGCTGAACGCGCTCGTGACAACCTGGAAGAATTGCCGCGTATTGGTCTTCGAGAAGTTGCCGAACGCGTCAACGCTGCGTACACGCATGACATTGGTGCCCGGCGGCATTGCGAGTGGAATGCTCCAGTTCGTGGTGCCGGTGGCTGTGACGAATGAACCCAAGTTCAGTGAGCAGTCGACAGCAGAAACCCCCACGCTGTCGCTGGCTGTGCCGGTAAGTTGCGTGGTTACGTTGGTCAACCGCGCGCCTGCAGCCGGCGCGGCGATCGTGACGGTCGGCCGATACTTGACCAGCACATCGATCCTGTTTGTGGCCCTGCCTCCCAGGTTGTCCGTGGCCAAGGCAGTGAACGTGTAGCGACCGACGCCCAGGCTCTTGACCATGAGGCTGGCCGGATTTGTTGTTGCAAGCCCTATGGCGCTGGTGCCGCGGAAGAACTGGATTTGATTAATGGTGCCGTCTGCGTCCGACGCGGTCGCCTGCAGCGCGAACGTAGCCGGGGATATCAGCCCTGAATCATCGCTCGGGCTGGTGACCGAAACGGACGGCAGGGCGTTGACGATGATCGTGACGCGGTTGGTGGATTTGTCCCCAATGTTGTCCGTTAGCACCGCCGACAACTCGTACGTGCCCGGCGGCAGATCATTCACGTCCATGCGATAAGGATTGTTGTTGTCCACGCCCAGCGAATTGGTGCCATTGAAGAACTCGACCTGGGTAACATTGTTGCCGCCGCCCGAGACAGACGCGCGCACGGTAAAGGTGGCTGGCGCCGTCAGCACGGCGCCATTGGTAGGCGCGGTGATTGTCACATTTGGGGCAGCTGGGCAAGAGAGCGCTGCCATCGAAATCAATAGAGCAAGCGTAGGCTGAGGATTCAGAGAATTTGTTGTCATACGGTTCGGCGTACCACCGCAGTCGTGGTCCAGGGACGCAAAGGCCACTAACTAATCGGCATCACCGCCTACGGCTTGACAACGCGTCAAAGCAGCCATCACGAACACGTGCGCTGTAACGAACGCCGTCGCCGCACACTGGTTCACATCAACTTCGAGGCTTCCTCCGTTCACCAACAAGGCGGAAACATCGTCAACGTGGTGATCGGACTCTGCCCTCCTTCGCTTTCGCGACTTAGACGATCTTGAGCTTCGGCAAATCCTGGGAATCGACCAGGCCGACCGGCTCTCGACGGGCATTGACCACGATGAGGTCGTCAATGTTGCGTTCGTTGAAAATCTTGAGAGCCTCCACCGCCAGCGCGTCCTCGCGCACGCAGATCGGATGGCGGGTCATGACCTCGGAAAGCTTGCGTGTCAGAATGCCGTTGTCCTTGGCCATGTGACGGCGCAGATCGCCATCCGTGAAGACCCCCGTAAGGGTCCCGCGGCCGTTGACCACGCTCACGCTGCCGGACTTGGCTTTCGTCATCACCAGCAGCGCCGCTTTCACCGATAACGATTCCGCCGCGACGGCGTTCTTCACACCGCGGCGCATGATGTCGCGCACTTGAAGCAGCAACGCCCGTCCGATGGCGCCCGCGGGGTGGTGCTTGGCGAAGTCTTGTCGCCGGAATCCGCGCGCCTGCAGCACCGCCATCGCCAGCGCGTCGCCCATCACGAGCATCGCGGTCGTGCTCGAGGTGGGCGCCAGATTGAACGGACAAGCCTCCTTTGGAACCCGGACATTGAGGAGCACATCGCTGTGGCGGGCCAGCGTGGATTTTGGGCCGCCGGTGAGGGAAACCAGTTTCACAGAAAACCGCCTCAACGCGGGCAGCAAGCTGACGAGTTCCTCCGACTCGCCCGAATAACTCAACGCCAGCACAAGGTCGCCATCATTGATCACCCCGATGTCGCCGTGCAGCGCGTCAACGCTGTTGAGCACGACGCTGGTCGAACCGGTGCTCGTCAGAGTGGCGGCAATCTTCCGGCCGATGTTGCCGCTCTTGCCGATTCCAATCACAACAAGCTTCCGGCGCCGACGCAATGTGTCGACAACGAGTGCGACGGCGCGATCGAAAGCGTCGTCGAGTTGTCCCCGAACGGCGCGCAGAGCCGCCAGTTCGATATCAAAGACTTCGCGAGCGCGTATCAGGTGGCTCATCGGGCCGGAGCCTGCCAGCAGGTTGAGCGACTGGCAACGAGAAGAAGCCAGGCGCACGGTACGTTTGCCCTAGCGCGGAGAATGCTTTCGTTATGGTTGGGACGTCCGTCGCGCTCCCTCTCCCCTTAACGGGGAGAGGGCCGGGGTGAGGGGTGAGAACGCCCATTTTTGGCCCCTTTCAACATTGGGATGCGCCCTCGGATTTCGAGCCTCGGATTTCGGGTTTTCCCGCGTTAGCGTCCGCCGCATCATGTCCGGCTGCTCGCATCCCGAGGCAAAACGGGAGAGGCTTTTTACCGCGCGGGATTACATCACGGGCGATACGTTCGACCTGTGCCGGTGCGGTAATTGTGGATTCGTCGTAACGCTGCCCTTGCCCGCAGAGGGCGAGATCGCCAAGTACTATCCAGCCGGTTATTATGGAAGCGTCTCGGGCCGGCGCTTTCCGGGATTGGTCGAGTGGCTCCAGCGCACACTGTATCAACGGCGCGTAGGCACTGTGGAATTTGCGCTGGGCAATGGGATGCCGGGCCGCGTGCTGGACGTCGGCTGCGGACGGGGGTTGCTGTTGCGCGCATTTCGCGAGCATGGGTGGCGCGTGGATGGGACAGAGCTGAGCGAATCCGCAGCTGCGTTCGCACGCGACGTGCTGAAAATCCCGATCGAGATCGCACCCGCCTCGTCGCTCCCGTGGCCGGACGGCACTTTCGACGCTGTCTCGATGTGGCACGTGCTGGAACACCTTCCGGATCCCCGGACGGCACTGCGCGAGGCGTCGCGTGTGCTCCGGCCGGGAGGCGTGCTGTTCGCAGGGGTACCAAACTTCGGCAGTCCGGAAGCGCGTTGGACTCGGGACAAATGGTTTCACCTCGACGTGCCCCGCCACTTGACGCACTACACTCGCGCGTCGCTTGGCGCGGCGCTCGTTTCCGCAGGTTTCGATGTCCGGCGCGTTTCGTTCTTCGCGCCGGAATATGACTGTTTCAGCTTTGTGCAGTCGGCCCTGAACCGACTTGGGCTGCGCCACAATCTGCTCTACAATTTGCTCCGGGGCCGCGGCGCGAAAGTGTTGCAGGAACGCGAAGCGGGCGTTGGACAAATCGCGCTGACCTTGGTCCTGGCCGTGCCGCTGTCCTTGCTGAGCCTGCCGGCGACACTGTTGGCTGGAGCTTTCGCCAGAGGGGCTACGATGACGGTCGTGGCAACGAAGCCCAGGTAACTTTCGAGCTTGAGAACTTTTACTCCCGATAGGGTGTCCTGGCTCTGAACAGCTCGAGTAGCTTCTGAAGAATCGCCGCAATCGAGCCTTGTCCGGAAGCCGTGGCGAGGTCGAGAGCGCGTTGGGCGGTTGCCACGGCTTGATCGAACTGTCCGGTTTCCGCATACGCCGCTGCCAGTGCGCTGAGGCTTAGTGGATCGTTGTTCGCAGTGAGTTGGCAGGCGCGCGTGGCGAGGCGCACTGCCTCGGGGCCATCCCGGATCGCTGGATCCGAGTGCGTCGCCACCAGCCAGGCCAGCCGGTTGAGCGCCGGCACCGAGTCTGGTTTAAGCGCGAGCAACTGGCGGTAGCACCGGATGGCCTCGGTGAATCGCCGCTGGGCGAGCAATGAATTGCCGAGGCCAAGGAGGGCATTGACGGCGCCGGCGTTCATGCGCAGGACTTGGTTGAACTCCTCGGTGGCTTCCGCTACGCGGCCGAGACTGCTCAGCGCCAGCCCGCGGTGGACCCGGGCGGAAAGCAACTGGGGATTCAACTGCACAGCTCGATCGAGCTGCGCCAAGCCCTCCTGCGGCTTGCCTTGGAGGACGAGTGCTGCGCCCAGGCCGTTCAGGGCATCGGCATAGGCGGGATTCCAACGGAGCGCCTCTGCATACTGGAGGATGGCTTCGTCCAACTTCTGTTGGGCGCGCAGTAAGTCTGCAAGCTTTGTCCGGCCCTCGAAGTAATTGGGCTTAATCTCCAACGCTCGCGAGAAATGCGCCGTCGCGGAGGCAAGGCGTCCTTCCTGCCCCTCGAGTGAACCCAGGACAGCGTGGGCAAGGTAATTGTCCGATGTGACCCGCAAGGTGTGTTCGAACAACGTTCGGGTGTTCCGCCAATGTCGGACTTGCGCGGCGCTTAAGGCCGCGCATACCACCACGAAGCTGATGGCCACGGCCGTCAAGACGCGCGGACCGGCCCCAACCCACGAAAGCAACGCCCGCCCTCCCCACACCAACCCGAGCAGCAGACCGACCAACGGCAGATACATGAAGCGGTCCGCGGCAACTTGGTCGCCCGCTTGTACCAAGCCTATGGTGGGCGCCAGGACGCCGAGTAGCCAGCACCAGCCCACCAGCAGCCACGGCACGCGTCGCGCTTGCCACAGCGCGACACCGAGAACGCCAAACACCACCAGCCCCCCTATCACGACCTGCCACGTTTGCCAGACGCCGGGGTGCGGATAAAACACGGCCAACCCCGCAGGCACCAGCGTCCGGCCCACATAATGTCCATACGCTACGAGGGCCGAAGCGCAACGTGCCCCGAGCGGCAAGGACTCGCCTCCTATGATCAGCCCGAGCTGCTGGTGGCCCACGATGGTGAGAATGCCCGACGCCAGAGAGAGAAGCAGGAGCGGCAGTTTCTCGGCCAGCAGCAAGGGCCAGGGCCGTGGCTCGAACACTGGCCGGTTCATTTCTTCTTGGGTGGGAGTGGCCCGGTTGCTCCAAAGCCGGACTCGATCGAGCGGCCAAATATCGAGCAACAGAAAGACACAGGGCAGCGTGACCAGGACCGGCTTGGCCAGCAGTCCGAGGGCCATGCCGAGAAATACGAGGGCGTAGCGGCCCACAGACGGTTTCTCCGCATAGCGTACGTAGGCGCCGGTGGTGAGCAACCAAAACGTCCCGCTCAGCAAATTCTTTCGTTCAGTGACCCATGCGACGCTTTCGACTTGCAACGGGTGTATCGCCCAGAGTGCTGCCACCAACGCGCTGGGCCACACCGCCCCGGTCATGCGCCGGACGACGCTGAACAAGAGCAGCACATTGACCACGTGGAAGAACAGGTTCATGAGGTGGTGCGGCCCGGCTTTCAGGCCGAACAACTGGCAATCCACCATGTGGCTCACCCAGGTGAGCGGATGCCAGTAAGTGAACTCGCCGCGAAGCTGGCCAAACGCCCAGGCCAGCCCGTCCGCCGTGAGACCCCGCTGGATGCGCAAGTTCTGCGTCACGTAATCGGGATCATCGTAGAGAATGAATTCGTGCTGGCTCACGCGCCAGAACACCGCCACGGTCAGGAGAACAAGAGACGATGGAATGAGCCAGCGTCCGGCTTTGCTGGGCGCGGCTCTCATACGCGGGAGGTCGGGAAAAGCCTTGTGGAAATCACGCCCGCCTTTGCGAGCCGGTATTGCAACCCCGTCTTCAAGCAACCGAAGCCATATTGGACACTGCGGCGGAAGTTGATCGAAGATCCCTCGTGGAAATACTTCGTCGGGCAGGTCACTTCGGCGATGACATACCCGAGCCAGTGGATTTGGGCGAGCACCTGGTTGTCGAACACGAAGTCATCCGAGTTCGCGTCCAGCGGGAGCCGCTCCAGCAGTTCGCGCGAGTAGGCGCGATAGCCGGTGTGATACTCGGAAAGCTTGGCCCCAATCAGGGCGTTCTCGGCCGCGGTGAGGAAACGGTTGGCCACGTACTTCCACCACGGCATCCCGCCGCGCAATGCCTGACCGCCCAGAATGCGCGAGCCGAGCACGCAATGGTACAACCCGCTGGCGATCATCGAAGTCATTGCGGCGAGAAGTTTCGGCGTGTATTGGTAGTCGGGATGGATCATCACGACGATGTCGGCCTTCTCCGCGAGCGCGAGACGGTAGCAGGTCTTTTGGTTGGCGCCGTAGCCCTGGTTGCGCTCGTGACGGTGTGCGAGCACGTTCGCCAGTCCCTTCGCGATGGCCATGGTCTCGTCGCGGCTGGCGTCATCGACGACGATCACGCGATCGACAAAGCCATGTTCCATCACCTCCGCGTAGGTTTGGAGCAGCGTCTTGGCGGCGTTGTAGGCCGGCATGACGACGATCACTTTTTTTCCATCAAGCATCGTATTCCATCGGCTGAGGGCGGCGGAAGAATGAGGAGGCAAGGCGGAGAGGGCGAGAGATTTTCCGGCAGGGCGGGCGCGGCCAACCCGGAGAATGCCCTTGCTTCGCCACGCCCGCTCATTAGCCTTCGGCCAGACTCCTAACCCACTCAATGCGAACTGCTATGAGCATCGACGTCCACGCAACCCGGCGAAAGCAAAACAAGTGATGTCCACGAAATCTCGCAAATCCTGGCGCGAAAAACTCGCCGATTCCAAAGACCTCCCCAAAACCGGTCGCGTCATGGGGCGAATGACCAAACGCTGGGGCACCGGTACGATGGTCGTGCCCGCTCCGAGCGAAGTCGATGCGCTCATGAAGCAAGTCCCCCGCGGCAAGGTGACGACGATCAACGAACTGCGCGCCGTACTCGCCCAGCAGCATCAGGTGGATATCGCGTGCCCGATTACCACCGGCATTTTCGCCTGGATCGCCGCTCATGCTGCCGAGGAAGCCGCAGCCGATGGGGTCAAGCGCATCACCCCATATTGGCGCACGCTCAAAACCGGCGGCGAACTCAACGAGAAATACCCCGGCGGTGTGCCGGCTTTGAAGCGAAAGCTTGCGGCGGAGGGACACAAGGTCGTGAAGAAGGGCAAGCGGCACTTGGTCGCCAACTTGGAGCGGGTGCTGTTCAAGCCGTGAAGCGTAAACGTAATTCGGATTCGGGGGCTCGACTTCACTTGCAACTTTCCCATCATCTTACGTTTCTGGTCCTACGCCACTCATGCACGAACTGGATCCCCACGACCACCTCGACGACCGCGAGTTCTCCATCGCTATCCGGCGCCTGGCGGACAGCCTGAGCTACGGCACCGACGGTTCGCCGTTCCTCGGTGCGGGCATCGAGTATGTCCAGTCGCGCGTCTATCAGCCCGGCGACGCGGTGAAATCCATCGACTGGCGCATCACCGCGCGCACCGGCCGCGTTCACGTGAAAGAGTACGAAGCGCCCAAGCGAATGCCCGTCTACCTGTTGCTCGACACGTCGGCTTCGATGTGCGTGACCAGCCGGCGCCTGAGCAAGTACGCCTGGGCGGTGCAACTGGCCGGCGGACTTGCCCTCGCCGCGCTCTCCCGCGTCAGTCCCGTCGCGCTCATCGGCTGCGGCGAGCGTGATTTGCGCGGGCGCCCGAGCCTGTCGCGCCAACTCGTGTTCCAATGGCTTCACCACTTGCGCCGCTATCGCCTCGATGAAGGCACGACCCTCGGAGCCAGCTTGCGCGAATTGGCCTCGGTCATCGAGAGCCGGGCGCTCCTCATCGTCCTCAGCGATTTGCACGATCCCGAAGCCATGCCTGCGCTCAAACTGCTGGCCCAGGAACACGATTGCGTGGTGCTCCAACTCCAGGATCCCGCCGAGCGCGGGCGCCTGGGCGGCGGGATTTTTCGCGCGGAGGAAGCGGAGACAACGAAGGCCTTCGTGGCGACGGGGCGCAGCCGATGGCTGGATCCCGAAGCGCAAGCGCGCGAACTCAAACGCGCCGCCGTCGATCACATGCTTCTCCCGATCGATGAACCCTTCGTGCCGCGACTGCGCGGCTGGCTACGGAGGCGCGATTGCCTTGGGCGAGGAACGAGGTGAATTTGCGATTTACGATTTGCGATTTACGAGTCGCGCGGCAGTGGGTCGCTGTGCTCGGTGGGATCGTCCTTTCAATCGTGCTCTGTGGCCAAAGCGCCGAACTCGTCAGCAACGCACCGGCGCCTACAACCAATGCGTCAATCGTCAATCGTCAATCCGAAATCCCAACAGTAGGCATGGAAGGACGTGTCGAAGTCGTCCTTCCCGGCACGGCGTTGGAACCCAAACCCTTCGAGCACAAGGGCCGGCTCATCGTGCGCATCGCCGAGACGCGACCGCGTGGGGACTCGATTTGGTACGACTTTCGTTACACCGGCCTGGTCCCCGGCAATTACGACTTGCGCGGGTACCTGCAACGCCCGGATGGGTCCACGACGAACAACCTGCCGCCAATCCCGGTGCGCGTCGCACCGCTCTTGCCCGAAACACACAATGGCTTGCTCGTCGAGCCACGCGCGTCGCCTCTTGGGCGGCTCGGCGGCTACACCACGCTGATGATTGTTACGGCAGTGGTTTGGGCGCTGTTGTTCATCCCTCTCGTTTGGCGGCACCGTAAGAAAGCGGCGCCCGCCGTTGTAGCACCGCCTGAGCCGACCTTCGCCCAACGGCTCCGTCCCCTCGTCGAGCAAGCCGCCGCCGGCACGCTTTCGGGCGACGGCCAGGCACAACTCGAGCGAATGTTGTTGAACTACTGGCGTGACCGCCTCGCTCTCGGCACCATGGACATGGCTCAAGCCATCGGCAAATTGCGCGACCATCCCGAAGCCGGCGAGTTGCTCCGGGCACTGGAATCGTGGCTTCACCGTCCGGCGGGAAGCGCGGCCGTGGACGTCGCGGCTGTGTTGAAACCCTATCGCAACATTTCCACGCCACCAGAACCTGCGGCGGCGGATTCAAAATGAAGATTATTCATCCGTGACCTTCGCCCGTCCATTGCTCCTGCTCCTTCTCGTTCTCCCCATCCTGCTCTGCGTCTGGGAGTGGCAGCGGCGTGGGCATCCGCTGGTGTTGCCGCTCGACCACACTCGGACGCGCGCCGGCAAATGGCTGCGGCGCATCGTCACGAGTTGCCAGTTCCTCCCGCACCTGCTGCTGGCCGTGGGCATCCTCATGCTGGCCGGGCCGCGTCGCCTCGGCGTCCCGTCGACCGAGCGCGAACTCACCAATATCCAGTTTGTCCTCGATGTTTCGGCCTCGATGCAATCCAGGTTCGGAGAAGGCACGCGCTACGACGGCGCCATGGAGGCCATCAAGAAGTTCACGACTTATCGTGAGGGCGACGCCTTCGGGCTCACCATCTTCGGCGGAGAAGTGTTGCACTGGGTCCCGCTGACCAAGGACCGGACCGCCATCCGCATGGCCACACCCTTCGTGAAGCCGAACCTCATGCCGCGCTTCTTTCAAGGCACGATGATTGGCAAGGCGCTGCGCGAATGCCAAAAAGTCCTCGTCGCCCGCGCGGAGGGACAACGCATGATCATTCTCGTCTCCGATGGTGAGAGCGCTGACCTCTATGGTGGCACCGACCAGGAGGTCGCCTCCGAATTGCGTGCTGCGGGCATCACCGTGTACATGGTGCACGCCGCGGACACCCCCGCGCCGGATCAGGTTTACACCATTGCCAGCATCACCGGCGGCAAGGTCTTCGAAGCACACGACCCCACGGCGCTCCAGGAGGTCTTTCAATCCATCGACAGAATGCAGGTCGCGAAGATGAAGCCTCGAGCGAACGATTACGCGGATCATTTCCGGCCCGTGGCGCTGGCGGGACTGGTGCTCGCCGGGCTGCTGATGTTCGCGGGGTTTGGACTGAGGTATACGCCATGGTAGTTGTGGAAAACCAATGATCGCCGAACTCACCGCCCTGGCCGCCCTGCTCCTCACGGCCCTCGCCGAGTGGCTCCATGCGCGTCGTGTCCGTCGCGTGGCGGCGCTGGCGTTCGGGCCGGAAGGCAAGCCGCGCGAATGGGTTTGGCTGGCGCCGTTCACGCGCTCCGTCGCTGCCGCGGCGCTTGCCTGGGGACTCGTCACGCTGTTCCTCCTCGACCCCAAAGTGCTTCGGCCGAAGAAATCACCCGAAGGCGGTTACCGGCATTTGGTCATCGTCCTGGATGTCTCGCCCTCGATGCAACTCAGCGACGCCGGCCCCAATGGCCAACAAACCCGTGCGAAGCGCGCCGCCGAGGTGTTGATGTCCATCCTCAGCCGGGTCGCCCTCGAACAGTGTCGCGTGAGCGTGGTGGCCTTTTATTCCGGCGCGAAGCCCGTCGTGATCGACACCGCGGACCCCGAAGTTGTCCGCAACATTCTGAGCGACCTTCCACTCGACCAGGCTTTCACCGTCGGCAAAACGCGTATCCTCGATGGAATCAAGGAGGCTTGTGAACTGGCGAAAGATTGGCGCGCGGGCAGCACCACGCTCGTCATCGCAAGCGACGGCGACTCGGTGCCGGACACGGGCATGCCTGCCTTGCCGCCTTCGGTTGGCCAGGTGCTCGTCATCGGCGTCGGCGACGCGCGCCTGGGCAAATTCATCGACGGCCATCAAAGCCGTCAGGACGCCAGCACGCTCCGGCAAGTCGCCGCCCGTCTCCGCGGGGACTACCACGACGGCAACCAGAAGCATCTCCCCTCCCCCAGCCTGGACGCCCTGGCCCGCATGCTTCCAATGAAGGAGGAAGGCGGGACAGGCCGGCGCGAACTGGCCGTCGGCGCCACTGTCGCGGGCGCCGCACTTCTTGCATTCCTGCCCGTAGCGCTCGCCTTCGCCGGCAGCAGATGGAATCCTGGACGACGGCCTGCTGGCACTAATTCCAGCTCGATGGACCCGCTCGCGCTTTCCGACCGGCCACATCGTCACCGGAAAGAACTCGCTTCGCACAAGCCTTGAGCGGCGGGGACAGTCGCGGTCCGCGCGCCGCTGTTGCGCGACTGGCTGTCACTTGGCTATCGTGCTCTGTACGCACATCGGATGAAAGCCGCCCGGTCAGCCTCCGAAACGGAGCGATGGCACGTGCTCTGCAAATTGCCGCGCGGAGTTACGCCGTGGGAGCCGGGGTTTGCCGACAACAGACCGCGCGTGGCGCGAGGCGCATTTGGGCCACGGCATGGCGGCTTGAATGTCAGGCGACTCTTTGCCGCGTTGCTCTTACTTTGCACGGTGTTGCCCTTGTGTGCGGCGCCGCCGTTGTTCGACAAGTCGCCGCGTCCCGACCTGCTGACAGCGGAAGAGAAGCGCTGGCTGGCGGCACACCCGGGAATCCGCATCGCGCCCACAGACCACTGCGAGCCAGTTGAGTTTTTCGATTCAGGCAGGCACTACTGGGGCATCTCCGCGGAGTATTTCAACCTGATTGAGCGGCGGCTCGACTACCCGTTCAACATCATTTCGCTGACTCCAGCGCAATGGGAGCGGCCTGACCCGGCGGGACGTGGAACGGACGTGATGACGGCTTCGATCATGACGCCGGCGCAGTTGCAATACTGGACCTTCACCAAGCCCTACCTGTCGTTGCCTACCTACATCATCGCCCGCCGGAACGCGAAAGAAAACCTAACCCTCTCGCGCCTGGCCGGGATGCGGGTCACAGCGATCCAACGCTCGGCTGTCGAGGAATACCTGCGCGCGCAATTTCCGAATATCGAGGTGGACGCAGTGCCCGAGGCGGGCACGGCGCTGCGCAAGGTGTCGTTCGGACTGGTGGACGCGTGCGTCCTGACCCTTCCCTTGGCGACGGAATGGATGCAAATCGAAGGCGTGACGAACCTGAAGGTCGTCGGCGAGGCGGGTTTTACCAATCACGTGAGCATTGCTGTGCGCAATGATTGGCCGGAGTTGCAGAGTATTCTGGACAAGGCGCTGGCCACCGTCACGAAGGCGGAGCGGAAAGGCATCTACGAGCGCTGGGTCAAGCTCAAGCTCCCTTCCTCCAACAGTCATTGGACGCGGATAACGCTGTGGATCGGCGCGGGGCTTCTGGGAATCCTGTCGGCCGTAATCATTTGGAACCGTGCGCTCGCCTCGAAGGTCCGGGCGCGCACGGCGGCGGTCCGCGAGGAACTGGCCCGCCGGGAAGCCATCGTATCGCTCATGACCCACCTCAGCGCGGCGTCGACACCGACCGATGCGGCCCGATTCATTTTCGAAACAGCCGATCACTTCTGGCAATGGGACGCGGGCACCCTGGACATGTATTCACAGAGCGAAGACCGCGTGTGGGCCGTGATCTATCTCGATCGCATCGAGGGCAAGCGTCGCGAAGTGTCTCCATTGAATCCCTCATACCTGCTGACACCCCGGATGCGGCGTGTGATGGAACGCGGACCAGAGCTGATCCTGCGCAAGCCTTCTGAAATGCAAGTGAGCGACTCGGTCCCGTTTGGGGACACCTCGCGCTTGTCGGCCTCCATCATGTCGGTTCCCCTGCGAAGCCACGGGCAATGCGTGGGCGTGCTCTCCATCCAGAGCTACACGCCAAACGCCTTCACGAACGCCGACCTGAAACTCCTGCAGGCGCTGGCGGACCATTGCGGGGACACGCTGGAGCGCATCCGAGTCACCCAGGCGCTGCGCCAGTCCCAGGAACAGTTCCAGCAACTCTTCGAGTCCAGTCCGCTTGCGACTGCAATCTACTCCGCGAAGGACGGCCGACTGATGAACGTCAATACGCGGTGTCTCGAACTGTTCGGCTACAGTCGAGAGGAAGTGATCGGGCGGACTGGCCTGGAGCTAGGATTGTGGTGCGACCCTTCGGCGCGAGACCGAATGTTGGACCGCTTGCAGCGGGAGGAGGAAGTGCGGGATTTCGAAGCGCAGCTTCGGGGCAAGGACGGACGGGAATTCGAACTGTTGCTGTGCGCGCAAAGGATTGAACTGCCGGCCGGCCCGATGGTGATGATCCAGGCCAACGACATCACCGCCCGCAAACTGGCCGAGGCCGATCGCGGACGATTGCTCGAGCAACTGCTCGAATCCGAGGACGAGGAACGCCGCCGCATCGCCCGCGACCTGCATGACACCACCGCGCAGCACCTGGCGGCGACGAAAATGAATCTGACGCGCCTGCGCGCCGCGAACGGCAAGTGGCACGCAACAGAGGCCCAAGCGCTGGAGGACAGCATGGCGCTCATCGAAAAGTCCATACAGGAAATTCGCACGTTGACCTACTTGCTGCACCCGCCACTGCTGGAGGAGTTGGGCCTGGCCGGAGCCTCGCGCGATTACGCTGCCGGCTTCGCCCAGCGCAGTGGCGTGCGCGTGAGCGTCGATGTCGAAGGCTTCGCCGGCCGCCTGCCCCCGGCGCTGGAACTGGCGCTCTTCCGCGTGGTCCAGGAAAGCCTGGGCAATGTCCATCGCCATTCCGGGAGTGACACTGCGCTCATCCGGCTGGAACGTGACGCGGAGGAAGTGCGCCTGGAAATCCAGGACAACGGCCACGGTTTGTCCGCCAATGCCCGCGCAGGCGTAGGCCTGACGAGCATGCGCGAACGCTTGCAACAACTGGGCGGCCGGCTGGAAATTGAGTCCGATGCAGAAGGCACAACCGTCCTGGCCAGTCTTCCACTGGACGATGCAGGAGCGGAGACAGGCTCATGACGATGGCTACGGATCATGACTTGGGGAACAGGTTTGTTTGGCTCGTATCTCCACCGGCTGCGTAAATTGCCATGAAAAAGCTGCGTCTTCTCATCGCCGACGACCACGGCATGGTCCGCCGCGGATTGCGCGCGACCATCGAAACGCGGCGCGAGTGGGAAGTTTGCGGCGAAGCCGAGAATGGGCTCCAGGCCGTCGAAATGGCCAGGCAACTCCGGCCGGACATCGTGGTGCTCGACCTTACCATGCCGGAGTTGAACGGCCTGGACGCCGCGCGAAAAATACGCGCCGCGCTCCCTGACGCACAGGTCCTCATCCAAACCATGCACGATTCCGAGGTCCTTGCGCAGGAAGTGCTGGCTGCCGGCGCACGGGGCTACTTGCTGAAAAACGACGCGCCGGAACTGTTGCCAAAGGCCATTGAGGCGCTGGCCGGGGGGCGGACGTTTTTCACGCCAAAAGTGTCCACCTTGGTGATGAGCGGACCGGCCAAACCCGGCTCGGCTGCCGAAGCGCCCCGCAGCCGCCTGACGCCGCGCGAGCGCGAGTTGGTGCAACTGCTGGCCGAAGGCAAATCGAACAAGGAAGCTGCCGACCGGCTCGGCATTAGCCTCAACACCGTGGAGACGCACCGGAAGAACGTTATGAGCAAGCTGCGCCTGCGCTCGGCCGGCGAACTCGTCCGCTACGCCATCCGCAACAAATTGGTCGAGCCGTAACCTCGGCGAAAGCCCCGCCGTAATCCTAAGTCCGAGACTCCAGCGGTGATTAGCCGTCTACCCACTTCTGGGTATGGTCTGAGGATTCGACCGCGCCGACTTTAGATGGAGTGAATGGCTTCAACAACGCTCCCGGCGCCGGTGACGCTGCCCCCCATCCGGAGCGCCGAGTTCCTGCTCGGCCCGTTGTGAAAAATTGGGAGAGCGCCGAGGCGGAGCTCGGCGTTCCCATTCCGGTTTGCCGGTCCACGGCCCGAGAGCACCATTCGAGGCATTCTCCTTCGCGCGAAGCACGGGCTCTTTCCAATGACGTCAGGTTGCGCCTCCTCCACCACTGGCTCTAACTTCCTCAGACTGTCCGCGCCTGGTGCTCCACCGATCCCGTGCCAAAAGCCCGAATTATTCTTGCGGACGATGACGAACTCTGCCGCGCGATGCTTGGCGAGCTTCTGACCGAAGCCGGTTATGAAGTGCTGCCTGCGGCCAACGGCAACGAGGCGCTGCTCCTCTGTGAAAAGCAAGGGGTCGCCGTCGCCATCCTGGACCTCGTGATGCCGGAAAAGGAAGGGCTGGAAACCATTCGCGAAATGCGCCGGCGATTTCCCCACATCAAGACCATTGCCATCTCCGGCAGCGACAGCGCTTACCTGGAAGGAGCCCGTCATCTCGGCGCCGCCTCCGCACTGGCCAAGCCGTTCGCCAACGTGGACCTTCTCAAGGCCCTGGACAACGCCCTCGGTTTCAAAGTGCCTTCCTGGCCGCTCCATTCGCCCCGAAGCGACCAGCCGTTGAGGGAGAGTTAAGGCTCGTGTTGCGTGATTCCCATTCTGGCGCTTCGAGACTCGAACGCGACTTCCCACCGTCTCACGTTTTGCCTTTTGCGACGCTTTTCGCCTCAAATCCCGCACGCTAGCTGAATCGCCTCTCACCCTTCGCCGTCCGCCCTTGTCTTCCGTCAAGCCGGCCGATACAGTCCGCCGCTTAATAGCTACTGACCGACTGCTGACCTATTAACACCACCCAAAGTATGCCAGCCGCTTTTCCGAACGTCCCTGCCATTCGCTACGAAGGCCCCCGTTCCAAGAACCCGCTGTCTTTCAAACACTACAATGCCGACGAAATGCTCGAAGGCAAAACCATGCGCGACCACCTCCGCTTTTCGGTTGTCTATTGGCACACCATGCGCGGCATGGGCGCGGACATGTTTGGCCCCGGCACCGCGCTGCGCCCTTGGGAGGACGGCACCAATTCCCTCCAGATGGCCCTCAAGCGCGTGCCCGTGATGTTCGAATTCTGCGAGAAACTCGGCGCGCCCTATTATGCGTTCCACGATCGCGACGTGGCCCCGGAAGGCCGCGACCTGCGGGAGTCGAACAGGAACCTCGACGCCGTCACCAAGGAACTGAAGAAGTTCCAGAAGAACACCGGCATCAAGCTCCTTTGGGGCACCGCCTGTCTCTTCGTAAACCCGCGCTTCATGCACGGCGCGGCCACGAGTTGCAATGCCGATGTCTTTGCTTATGCCGCAGCACAGGTGAAGAAGGCCATCGAGGTGACTCATGAACTGGGGGGCGAAGGCTACGTCTTCTGGGGAGGACGCGAGGGCTACTCGACCCTGCTCAACACGGACATGAAGCGCGAGTTGGATCATCTCGCCGCGTTCCTGCACATGGCCGTCGACCACAAGAAACGCATCGGTTTCAAAGGCCAGTTCTACATCGAGCCCAAACCCAAGGAACCGACCAAACACCAATACGACAGCGACGCCGCCGCCTGCCTGAATTTCCTGCGCGAATACGATTTGCTCCATCACCTCCAGCTCAACCTCGAAACCAATCACGCCACGCTCGCGGGCCACACCATGCAGCACGACCTGGAAGTCGCCGCCGCCGCGGGCGCCCTCGGCAGCATCGACGCCAATACCGGCGACCTGCTCCTTGGCTGGGATACCGACCAATTCCCCACCGACATTTACCTCACCACGCAGATCATGCTGGTCATCCTCAAGATGGGCGGCTTGACCACCGGTGGCACCAACTTCGACGCCAAAGTGCGCCGCGAGAGCTTCGAGCCAATCGACCTCTTCCACGCCCACATCGGCGGCATGGACGCGTTCGCCCGCGGCCTGAAGATCGCCGCGGCCATCCGCAAGGACGGTCGCCTGGCTGAATTCGTGAAGCAACGCTACGCCTCCTGGGACACTGGCCTGGGCAAGAAGGTCGAAGAAGGCAAAGTCGGCTTCAAGGAACTCGAGGCCTACGCCCTCAAGATGGGCGAAGTGCGCACCAACCAAAGCGGCCGCCAGGAATTCCTCGAGAACCTCATCAACGAGTTCATTTGAGCGGGCCTAGTGCGAATCGGGGCGGCCAGGGAAAGTGCGAGCAGTGGCTTGTGGGGACTTGTTACGCGTCTGCCTCCGTATCATCAAAAACTGGAAGCTGCCTCTTCGACTTGACCAATCTCTTGATCCTTGCGACAGGCATGACCTTTTTAGCCTTCCACAGAATCTCCGAACCATCTTCGATCTTGTCGTAGATCGGCAACAACATCGAAATGCCGGCAAAGCGCCACTCTCCGCCGTTCGTCTTCGACGGCATACCAGCTTGGCCAAACTCCACAGCCTTCCGATACGCTTCGTCTCGACTCTTTGCTCGAACCACTCTGAGATTGAGATACACGAGACAACGGCTGGTGGCGGATAACTTCTTTTGACGATGCGATACCCACTGCTGGACTTCTTCAAAGAGCCACCAGCCCGTATGATTTCTGTTTCCCCACCGAATCTTGGACTTCTTACGCATGGCAAATTAGTCGGCTTCAGTTCTCCACGAGGCACTCTCGAACTGCCGCCCGGCCAAGGCGGCGGTTCGCTCGACCGGTTTTGCTAGGCATTGAGGTCGAAGTGGAAAAGGTGCCAATCAAGCAAGCATCGCTAAAGCTCCAAGCAAATTGTGCGCCGCATGGATGAAGACGACAATGAAGAAGGCACGAGCGAAACCAAGCGGCCGCCATGCGATATAGGATCGAGACATGACATAAAACAACCAGGCGATGATGATTCCCCAAGGTGCCCATAACAAGGAATGTAATACCGCCCAGACGACAGCGGAGCCCACCGCGATACTGTACGGACTGCGGAAAAGCCGTGACAAAAGAGTGATAGTGGCAGCAAGAAGGATGGTTTCAATTAGGGGCGAGAGGACAAGCACGCCGAAGGCGGCGACTGCCGCATCTGGAGGACGTACGGTATCAGCGCCACGCGAATAACCGGCTGCCATCAAAAGTAATGCGATGAGAATCGAAAGCGGAAAGGAGATAAGCCACATCCGAAGCACGTACCGCCATATGGGGTAAGACGGAGCGAATGACCAAAGACTCATTTCAGCGCGGCGATTTGAGTGCTGTGCACAGAACGAGGCTAGCAACGACTAACAGCTAGTCGCCTTCAGATCTGAAGCCTACTTTACTCATGGCGGCAGATTGAGATTGCCGAAGCGCCTTGTCGAGAAGGATTTGGCGCGCGGCGTATCATCATGAGCGTTTCGGGCTTCGGTCTTCGGATTTCCTTCGGATCTCGGATTTCGGATTTCGCATTTGCCCCCTTGAATTCCGCCAGAACCCACAATTCTTTGGCCGGTTTCTCCTTCCGCGTCCGTTATAGAATAACAAGCGGTGATGAACAGTGACGCAGAGTTGTTGCGCGCGTATGTCGAGCACGGAGCGGAAGCGGCCTTCACGGCCATCGTCGAACGGCACAAGGGCATGGTGTACGCCTCGGCATTGCGACAGACGGGCGACGCCGGCCTGGCCGAAGAGATCACACAGGCGGTGTTCGTCGTGCTGGCGCGCAAGGCGGCCACGCTCAAGCCGGGCACCATTCTCTCCGGCTGGTTGTTCCGCGCGACGCGTTTCGCCACCTCCGACGCGCTCAAGTGCGAGCGCCGGCGTACGCGCCGCGAACAGGAAGCCTCGCTGATGAATCCTCCGGACACCGATCCCGACGACGAATCCGCCGCGCTCTGGCAGGAAATCGCGCCGGTCCTGGACGAATCGCTCGCCCGGCTGGGTGACAAGGACAGGCACGCGTTGTTGCTGCGTTTCTTCGACCAGAAGAACCTGGCTGAAGTCGGGCGCGCGCTCGGCTTGAGCGAAGACGGCGCGCGTCGGCGGGTCCAGCGCGCCTTGGAAAAGCTCCGCGGCCTGCTCGGTAAACGGGGCGTCGCCGTCCCGGCCGTGGTGCTGGCCAGCGCACTGGCGGCCAACGCCGCCCCGGCCGCGCCAGCCACGCTGCTGGTCAGCGCGACGGCTGCAAGCGCGGCCGCGACCCCGCCGCTCGTGAAAGGAACGCTTGCTCTTATGGCCTGGTCCAAAACGAAAATCACCCTCGCCACGATTGCCACGCTGTTGGTCGTGAACACCACGGCGCTGGTCACCATTCTGATTCTGAAACACCCGGAAGCGCCGCAAGCCCAGGTAGCCGGCCCCGCGCCGGAGCAAACCAACGCCTTTTCGGAGGACGATCTGGTCACGACTCCCTTCACCGAACCGACGCCGGACACGGACGGGTTCATCTCGCTGTTCAATGGACGTGATCTCAGCGGCTGGAATTACAATCCACAGGTCTGGTCAGTGGCCAATGGCGCCGTTCGCGCGCGGGCGCCGGTGGACTCCCGCACGACGGTGCATTACATGGCCTGGGCCGGAGGCGAAGTGGACAACTTCGAATTGCGCTTGAGCGTGCGTACCACTGCCGATGACAATTCCGGCGTGCCAGTGCGCGCCCGGTGGGGTCAACAGCGGTGGTTCCCCGGCTACCAGGTGGAGCTTCACGGTCAGAGCAGCGGAATGCTGATCATTGCGGGAGCCGGTCGAGAACGGGTCTTGTCCATGGCAGGTCGGCGCACCGTTGCCGGCGAAGAAAATGGCAGAGACACATTGGTCTCCATCGAACCGCTGCCGGACGCCGAAAAGATCGCGGAGGTCCGTAACGCGTTGCAACGCGGGGAATGGTGCGACGTCGCCATCACCGCGCAAGGGCCGCGCTTCGTCACACGGATCAACGGCGTCACCATCGTCGATGCGCGCGACGAGCATCCGACCAAATCGGTGGCCAGTGGAAGACTCGGCTTGGAATACACTCACCGCACGGGCACGGAGGATGCCGTGGAGTTCAGGGACATCCGATTCAAGCGCCTTTGAACGGAGCTGATTGCCTCGGGCAGAAAATGACCACCCAGAAGCTGCCCCGCCGCCTGCGCCGCGGGGCCCTTGAGGACCCCGCGACGCACGGGTTGGCAGCGCGTCAGTGATGAGTCGCGAACGGGAGGGTGTTCGTGGCGGATTGCGCAGAAGCGCGGGCGTCCTCGTCGTAATGCGCCGAAACGGCCACAGCTCTCGCGGGTGCGTTGACATCGCTCGTCGTCGTCTCGGTTCCGCCGCTGGACCTGGAGGTTCTCGGGGCGCTCAATGTGCCAACAGCGATTCCGATGCAAAATAGGGCGCTGGCGAGCTTGTTCGACATGCAGATTTCGCGAATGCCTTCAGTTGCAGTTGTCGGGTACTGAATGTTCGTTCACAAGGCATCCGCCGCGAGCATACCGATGAGGCGCCGCAACGTTTTTGCCTGTCAGGAGCAAAGCAGAGGACATACCGAGACGAGTCGACGGACCCGTTCCGCGCGATTCGGAGTTGCACCTGCGCCCTGCTGCCCTGCCAAACCACGTCTATAACGGGGTTTGCGATAGCTTCGCTGTGGCCTGGGCGGATGCGAAACACCAGAAGCCAGCCTGCCCCAGCGGTTCCATGTTTTGCGCCTCGCCGGGAAATGTTTGCCCGGTGCTGGGAGAAATCTGCCCAGCTGGGATTTGTTCCTTGCCGGAGGCGCGCGGCGATGGCCACACTCGCCCATGACCACCGCCCATCGCTCGTCGCGCCGCACATTTCTCAAGACCACTGCCGTCGCCACCGCCCCGTTCATTCTGCCGTCGCACATCTGGTCGGCCGACACCAAGCCCAACGAACGCGTCACATTCGGGCTTATCGGTGCGGGCACACAGGGCCGCGGCTTGATGGGCGGGTTTCTCGGCAGGCAGGACACGCAAACCGTCGCCGTCTGCGATGTCGACACCAACCGCCGCGAGCACGCGAAGAAACAAGTCGAAGACCATTACGAGAAGAAGACTGACGCCGGTTTCAAAGGTTGCGCGGCGTACAACGATTTTCGCGAACTGCTCCAGCGAAAGGACATCGACGCGGTCATCATCGCCACACCCGATCACTGGCATGCGTTGCTCTCCATCGCCGCGGCCAAGGCGGGGAAGGACATCTATTGCGAAAAGCCGCTCTGCGAGTCCATCCACGAAGCGCGCGCGATGGTGAACGCGGTGCGGAAAAACAGCCGCGTGTTCCAAACCGGTTCCATGCAGCGGTCCTCGAAAGAATTCCGCATCGCCTGCGAACTGGTCCGCAATGGCGTCATCGGCAAGGTGGCGCGCGTTGAGGTCGGCATCGGAGGTCCGGGCAAGCCTTGTGATCTCCCCACGGAAACGGACGAACCGGGGCTGGATTGGGACATGTGGCTCGGCCCTGCTCCGGCGCGCGGCTATCACAGCGAGTTGAGCCCTCGCGGTGTGCACAAGCATTTTCCCAATTGGCGCAATTACCGCGAATACGGTGGAGGGATGGTTACCGATTGGGGCGCGCACCACTTCGACATCGCCCAATGGGGCCTAGGCATGGATGAGAGCGGGCCCACGGAAATTTTCCCGGTCGACAATCCGAAGGCGACCCACGGCGTGCGCTTCACGTACGCGAACGGCGTGGAAGTCCTGCACACGGGCCGCGGTGGCGTGTGGTTCTTCGGCAGCACGGGCAAAGCGTTCGTGGATCGCGGCAAGTTCGAACTCTGGCTTGGCGACACGCAGAAGGCGAAGGAGGCCAAGGAATGCGACGCCATCGCCAAGGAGTATCTGGCGGACGCCAAGGTCCGGCTTTACGAAAGCAAGGATCACAAGGCCGATTTCCTCTCGAGCATCAAAAACCGCAAGCCGCCCATTTGCGACGTGGAAGTCGGCGCGCGCACAGTCAGCGTCTGCCATCTGGTGAACCTGGCCTATTACCACGGCCAGAAAATGAAGTGGGACCCGGCCAAGGAACAATTCGTGGATGGCACCGGCAACGCCGCGTGGCTCGACGTGCCGCACCGCAAGCCCTGGGTAATTTCCTAGCCTGTAGCGCCGCAAGTCCTCTCAACGCGCCGCGTTGGCTCGGCCTCGCTGGGACGGTTCAATGCTCGTCCAGTCGCTCGCGGACGTCAGGCGGTAGGAACGGCCAGACAAACACGACCCAGAAGCCCTGGACTGGGAGTGTTGCGACGTCTCCAACGAAGGCAAGGGGCACGAGTGCGAAGTAATTGGGTTGGGGCTCCTCACGAGCTTCCTTGTGGCTGTGTCCATCATCCTTCGTATAGCCTCTGGCCTTACCGAGTGTGGCGCTTGTCATGCAGCCGCACAAACTCACGAGCAAAAGCATGGCAGCGATCGGAATGAAGGCTTTTGTCCGAAGGAGGTTCACGGCTCGTGAGACTGGCTCAACTTTCAAGTCAGCCACTATTCACAATGCTGTGTATTCCAAGCGGTCATCAATGTCGAGCAGGGAATAGGGACGCTTGAAAGCGGGAACGGTGCTCAATGCGTCGCTGACACGACGCGGGACGATGGCGACGCAAATCCGTGGCTTGAAATCCAGGGTACCTGCGCGAAGTCGCTACGCGACCAATGCAGGAGCGCACCCCGCGCCTAAATCGTAAATCCCAAATCCCGCCCCTAGAGTGATTGCCAAAAGTCATTTCCGAAATGGTGGGCGGCGCCCTGCTGGGCGCCGCGGCAAACCGGCAGGTTTGCCCCACCATTTCGGAAATGACTTTTGGCAATCACTCTAGACCCTTTTCGTCAGGCTGACCCCAAGTTTCAGCAACCGCTGCGCGCCCGCGTCGGACGCGGATTCGGCGTAGATGCGCAGAATGGGTTCGGTGCCCGAGCCGCGCAGCATCAGCCAGGCGCCATCGGCAGCGATGAACTTCACGCCGTCGAAGGATTTCACGTCCACGACCAGCGAACGGAGCAGTTTCACGGGCGGATTCGATTTACAGTACTCCATCAGCGCGGCGCGTTTCTCGAGCGGGAAATGCGTGTCGATGCGGGCGTAACGGTGCGGGCCGTATTGCCTCTCCAGCCGGGCGAGCAGTGTGTTGATCGATTTGCGTTCCGTCGCCAGCAGTTCCAACAACATCATGCCGGCCAGAATTCCGTCGCGTTCGGGAACGTGGCCGGGGAACCCGATGCCTCCGCTCTCTTCCGCGCCAAGAATCACGTCGCCCTTCAACATTTCGGCCGCGATGTACTTGAACCCCACGCCCGTCTCGACCAGCGGCAAACCGTGGGCGGCGCACATCTTATCCACCATCGAAGTCGTCGTGAGCGCCTTGATCATCCGGCCCTTCCCGCCACGATTGGCGATGACGTGGTGGAGCAACAGGCAGATCAGTTGATGCGTGGTCAGCGGTGCCCCGCGGCCGTCCATCCCCCCGATGCGATCGGCGTCTCCGTCCGTAACGAGGCAGAAGTCGTGGGGATGCTTTCGAAGGTAGGCGGTGCTCGGGCCGTAGTTCCTCGCGATGGGTTCGGGATTAATGCCGCCGAAGTACGGGTCGTGTGCTGCGTTCAGCGTCGTGACGCGGCAACTTGTGCCCGCAAGCAGTTCGGTGAAACAACCCGCGCCCACGCCGAAAAGCGCATCGTGCGCAAAGCGAAGTCTGGACCGCGCGATGAGTTTGAAATCGACCAACTTCTTCACGGCCGCGAAGTGCGCAGGCCGGATATCTTTCACGACACACTGGGGATTACTTTCGAGCGCGGCAAGCCGGACGGGCGTCGCATCAAGGCGTGCCTCGATGCCCTGGCAGGTCGAAGGTTCCGCAGAGCCGCCGAAGTGGGCCTTGAGTTTATAGCCATTGAACGTGGGTGGATTGTGGCTGGCCGTGATCATCACGCCCCCGACCGCGCCCTGGGCCTTGACCGCGTAGGACACCGCAGGCGTCGGCGTCGGCTGTGAAGTGAGCACCACGTCGAAGCCGTTCCCGCAAAGCACTTCAGCCGTGCGCCGCGCGAACTCGTCCGAGAGGAAACGCCGGTCGTAGCCCACGATGACCTTGTTGGAAGTGCCCGGGGCGGGATTGGAGAGCCAGTAATCCGCCGTGGCCTGCGCGACGCGTTCAACGTTCGCAAAGGTGAAATCCTCGGCGATGATCGCCCGCCAGCCGTCGGTTCCGAATTTGATCAGGCCCATATCAAGTACCAAGCTCAAAGCTCAAAGTTCAAAAAGAAGTTCCAGGAGCGAAGCACCAAATGTTCAGGAGCGCCGGATACCCGCGTTCATTGGGATTTGAACTTGGAGCTTATCTTGAGCTTTGAACTTTGTGCTTGGCGACGTCTCCCGCGGCCTCACGGCCGCAGCTACCGAGTGAGCGCGGGCTCAAGCCGCAGATGTTTCGGCGCGGCGGCAGTTACCGCCTCGCGCATGCGCTGCACGGCGCGCCGAAGCTGGCGCTGGCCGAACAGCGCCGTGCCGCTCACGAACGTGTCCGCCCCAGCCCGGGCACATTCGACGGCGGTTTGCATGTTGATGCCGCCGTCGACCTCGATGTGGTAACGCAAGTTTCGTTCGCGGCGCCACGCCGCGGCCTGTTGGATCTTGGGAATCATCTCGTGGATGAAAGCCTGTCCACCGAAGCCGGGGTTAACCGTCATGATGTTGAGAAGATCGATCTGGCCCAGGTACGGCTCGGCGTTTGAGATGGCCGTGGGCGGGTTGACCGCCAGGCCGACTTTCATGCCCAGGGAACGTATTTTCCACAGCAACGGCGTGACGCGGCCTTCGAGTTCGACGTGGACAGTGATGCTGTCTCCCCCGGCCTTCGCGAACGGCTCCAGCAGGATCTCCGGCTTGGAGCACATGAGATGCACGTCGAAGAACATCTTCGTCAATGGACGCACGACGCGCACGACTTCGGGACCGAAGGAGATGTTGGAGACGAAATGCCCGTCCATGATGTCCAGGTGCAGCCAGTCGGCTTTGGCACGGTTGGCGCGCTGGGTTTCCTTCGCGAAATTTCCAAAGTCGCACGCCAGCAGCGAGGGAGCGATGATCATCGCCGCGAGGCTAGGGAACGAGATAGCGGAAGTAAATTTGGAAAATGGTCGAGCGCAAAGCGTGAAACGTAAGCGCCGGGGACCGGTAAGAGGTTCTTCCGGCCCACGGGAGCGCGGTCGCGTCTTACGGCTGTGCCCGTTACGCCGGCGCAGGCGCCGCCGACCCCAGTCCCGGATCAATCTTCGGCTGCGACGGCTTGATCACCTCGGGCAGAGGCGTGGCGGCTTGCGCGCCGGTGGGCGGTCCTGACGCCGGGGGCGGGAGCGGAGGCGTGAACCGGCCGGTGCGGACGATTTCCTCGACCTGCGCGCCTTCGAGCGTCTCGTACTCCAGGAGCGCGTTGGCGATCAGCTGAAGTTTGTCCTGGTTCTGCAAGATGAGGTCGCGGGCCCGGGCGTAGCTCTCGTCGATGATCCGCTTCACTTCGGCATCGATTTCCTGGGCCATATGCTCGCTGTAGTCCTTGCTGCGGACCATTTCGCGGCCCAGGAAGATGTACTCGTTGGAATCGCCGTACTGGACCATGCCGATTTTCTCGCTCATGCCGTACTGCGTCACCATCGCGCGGGCCATCTGCGTGGCCATCTGAATGTCGCCCGCTGCGCCGCTCGAGATGTCATCCGAAACAATCTGTTCTCCGATCCGCCCGGCCATAATCATGGCGATGGTGTCGAGCATCTCCTTGCGGCGGCGGCTCAGCACGTCGTCCTTGGGCAACGACATCGTGGCGCCAAGGGCTTGGCCGCGCGGGATGATGGTGACTTTGTGCAATGGGTGGGTGTGCTGGAGGAGCACATTGACCAGCGCGTGACCGGCCTCGTGCCAGGCGGTGCATTTCTTGTCCTCGTCGGTCATCGCCAGGCTGCGCCGTTCGCGGCCCCAACGGACCTTGTCGCGGGCTTCTTCCAATTCGGCCATGCCGACGGCTTTCTTGCTTGTGCGGGCGGCCAGCAGCGCGGCCTCGTTGAGCAGATTGGCCAACTCGGCGCCGGAATATCCGGGCGTGCCCCGGGCGATGACGCTCAGGTCCGCCGCCGGGTCGAGCTTCACGTTCTTGGCGTGGACCTTGAGGATGGCCTCGCGGCCGCGCACGTCGGGAAGATTCACCGTGATTTGACGATCGAAGCGGCCCGGTCGCAACAACGCCGGGTCGAGCACATCCGGCCGGTTCGTGGCAGCGATGATGATGATGCCCTCGGTCGTGTCGAAGCCGTCCATTTCGACGAGCAAGGCGTTGAGCGTCTGTTCGCGTTCATCATTGCCGCCGCCCAGGCCGTGCCCGCGGCTGCGGCCGACGGCGTCAATTTCGTCGATGAACACCAGGCAAGGCGTGTTCTTGCGCGCCTGGTCGAACATGTCGCGCACGCGGCTGGCACCCACACCGACGAACATCTCGACGAAATCCGACCCGCTGATGCTGAAGAAGGCAGCGTCTGCTTCGCCCGCAATGGCTTTGGCCAGGAGCGTCTTGCCCGTGCCCGGAGCGCCGATCATGAGGATGCCCTTGGGGATCCGCCCGCCCAGCTTCTGGAACTTCTTCGGATCCTTGAGAAACTCGACCAATTCGGACACTTCGTCCTTGGCTTCCTCGACGCCGGCGACGTCCTTGAAAGTGGTCTTGTTCTTTTCCTTGGCGAGCATGCGCGCCTTGCTTTTGCCGAAGCTCAAGGCGCCCTTGCCGGCCATTTTGATCTGGCGGATGAAGACAAACCAAATCAGCAAGCCGATGAGCAGGATGGGACCGAGACTATAAAAGAGGCCCAACAGCATCGTGTTCGGCTGCTTCGTTTCGTAAAGGTTTGAATCGAAGAGTTCGTCCTCAATCTTTGCCGTCAGCCGCACGCGCGCGCGGAAGTCTCGCGCCTCGCCATTCGGCTTTTTGTATTGCCCCTCGACGTCGTGGAGGTAAACCGACTGCGGATCGTAAATGATTTTGCCTTTGGTGATGGCGTTCGAATGGACCAGATCCATGAACTGGATTTGCGTCAACAGTTCCGCCTGCGTGGGCGCCCTGTTTTTGAACACCATGAGCAACGGGATCGCGCCGAGGATGGCAATCCACAAAATGTACGTGCGCGGCGGCACACGGAACTCGCCGCCCTTCTTGGGCCCGTCGTCTCGAAGTTTGTTTTCGTCGGCCATTGTCTATTTTCTTTCGCAGGAAAGCTAACATGAGCGCCTTGCAACCGCAAACCCCGCGGCAAAACGCCCAGACAGATAGTTGAATCGGCCTCGCAGCGGCTTGTCCAGCTTGAAACGGACGCCACGGCCAAGGCGGGCGCAAATCAGCTTTTGAACAAGAGGTCCTGGGAGTAAGGATAAAGCATGACTATTTGCGAAACAAGACCCGAAGGTTTAACCCACACCCGCCATCTCGAGAATCTGTTGCCCGCTGATTT